>Ga0065711_1010255_pt1 | contig 22486 bp, 19 predicted proteins | sample Hoacrofraction12_FD_59098 | JGI IMG/M metagenome (GOLD analysis project Ga0065711, IMG submission 59098) | Hoatzin crop microbial communities from Cojedes, Venezuela - Epithelial fraction 12 v2 (version 2) | ecosystem: Host-associated > Birds > Digestive system > Esophagus > Crop | place... | reverse complement strand
TCTGTGATTCTGTATCCACCTTCAATCAATAAACCCCAAGAAGCTGTGTTTCTGCTGTCTAATCCCACCAGGCTGCCAGACGAGCTCGAACGCCCCAGCACTTGGGGCCTCTGGCGTCGCAAGGCTGTTACGGCATTATGCTCAGACATAAGATGGAGAACAGTCTGATCCAGGCACGGAAGGCAATGCCAACGCCACCTCGGAACAACCTTGCGTCTCGCAAACTCAAAGTGCCAAAGTTTGCTCTGAATATTCAAGACACCTAAAGGAACTGCAATCCAGAACAGCTTATTAGGGTACATTATCCAAATTGAGGCTCATTGGTCTCCCCCTTAAATGAACACTGTGGATAAACCACAGTTTTCTACAGAACCTTCATTGCCTGAAATGCACTTTTCCCACAACTGACTTTGTATATTTTTAGCAAACATGACAGGTAGAAAATGCTCGCCTCCTTTGACAGACTCGTCTCCATCATTTGTACCACCAACGGTCTTGTTTGTTTTGAACAAGGACAAGCCCCAGGTAAAAGCACTTAATTACAGTGCTGTATGGCATCCTGGCATCTCGTACGATTCCTGCATTTGCAGACTCAAGACATCTGTTTTTATAGCAGGTTGTTAGCCTTCAGATAATAAATATATTTCATGTCTTCAGTGACCAGCTAGTGCTGCTTCTTTCTTAATAAGGATTTGGGAGAAAAAAGGAGTCCATGAAAAATGCACCCATATACACCAAGAACATCAAACTGTGTTTCGATATTTCAAATAAGAGTTTAAATGGCACATGAATCCTTCCATCAGCTGTCTCCACAAGCATGAATTTATCACTAGAGTACGAGGGGGTAATGGGAACCCACGTCTTTGGGTGATGTGGTGAAAGCAAGCTTCTGCACAGGTCTGGTCCTGAGCCCACCCAAGCCAGCCAGGTCTCGACAGCCTCTCCAGGCTGAGACCAACCTAAAATCCACTCGGCAGTCACAGCACAAGCAGAAAAGACTTGCCATACCCCTTCACACATTTTCTCCATGACCTGGAGGATGCACTTGAATAAACTAGAGGATACTCCGGTACATCTTTGATCAGTTAATCCTCAGGCAAACCTTATATTTGAGGGGCAACTGTGGCAACAGCGTTGGGATGCTAAGGCTAATTATTTAAAAAAAGACTATTTTAACTGCATTTATAACAAAATGTGAAGTTTAATGTGTTCTTCAACACCTTTCCCAATGTGCCGTACTCGGCCAAAGCTCCTTTGACATGCACAACCAGTACCTGGGGTCAGGGGCTTAGATCAGTCGACCACGAAGGTTTAAACTTTATCTGCTGGCCACTCTCTTCCCCCCTAATGTGTGACCATCTTAGAAAGCCCTATGTATATATTTCCAAACCATAATTCATTTTATTTGCTGTCAGGTTTCTAAGCCTCTGGAGCACACATGCTTCCTATTTTTGAGCCCCTTTGCACAGCCATGGCATGTAAAAACTGACATGTGTGCGTTGGGGTGGATTTTGAGGGAACCAGGAAAACTAAACGACTGCAGCAATTCTTCTGAAATCCCACTGTAGTAGCTGGGGCTTTATTGAGAGTAAGGAAACAGTCCCTGAAACACCAACAATAAAAATCACAGCAGCTGGCAATAGCATTGCTATTTGAGATGCGCAAAAGCACCAGTATCCGGACCTCAGTAAACTGGAGGTTTACGACCATCATCACCACACAGCACTGGAAAAGGATAAGATTTGTAGGTTATATACCAACAGCGCATGCTTTCAATGCTGCTTTCCTCTGCCAAAAAGGAAAGCAGGCTTAAAATACATGGTCAAAGACAGATTTTGTGATCACATTTTCAGTCACACCGGTTCTGTCCCCAACACCATCTGAGTGGATCTGAAACAGAACAATGTCAAACCCTTCCATTTGCCTTGCTATTTCTTCTTACTATGAATTTCCAAACTCTCCCTCAAGAGGCCAGGAATAACCGGTTAATCAAAACCACCCTGTGGTTTGGGATAAAAAAATGCTAACAGGAATTTTTTATGAATCTAGCATTCCTGCTTGCAATCCACAACAACGCCGCTTTAGTTACGTGACGGTATCACCCTCCTTTGGGTGAATGAAGAACTCCTGTTTTCCTGTTTACATTCAAGTTATCGGCTGATATTCTAGAAATAAAAGAAGTATTTAAATCCTTTCTACCCCGTTCTTTTAAAACACCACTATATTAAAGGTTACATCATTAAATAAACAGTTCCCATGGCCCCAACTAACCAATGCTGCTTTATTTGCTTTGTTTTTGAAGGCAAGTATTTAACTATTGGCTCCTTGCTTCATCCTTGCTTTTGCGAAAAGTTATTCCGAGTAATCAGATTAATAATGTTGCAACTCTAATTTAAATTTTTATGGGAAAATCATTTACATGCTGCCATTGTTGAAGAGTGAGGGAAGATACGAACCTACAGCTCTTTCATAGCTGCTGAATATGCAGAACCTCACAGAACTGGTCTACTTGATTATCTATCAATTTATGTTTATGCAAAACTTAATATGAATGTGTCTTCGCCTTAAAGGCAATAATCTGTTCCCCACATATATACATCATTCTGTTACTGAATGCCTCCCCTAATGAATAATTGCAATAATTAATTTTTATAAAAATGTTCTGGAAATCTCTCAGGCCATTTTTAATCAGAGAACTTTGCCGTTACATTTGCCACATAAAAATGCTGCAAAAACAAATACCGTTCAGCTTTCCAAAGTGCTACTAAATACTTTGTAAAGCAATGCAGTGGCTAACTCCTTGCCCACTCCTTTGGGCAACGTATTTCTGTAACCTCCACAACCCCTACACAAAGAAAGCAAACTATTCCTGCAGTAGGAAAAACAGGGAATTATATACAGGCTGCTCCTTACAGAGTCTCCATCCACTCAGCATGCACGAAAACCTCATTATTCATTTCTCCTTCAAGGAAGGACCTTTCTGAAAATGTAAGGATATGCAGAAGTACTATTTTAGAGGAAAAACAACAAACAGAATATTCAAGATCAGTAAAGCAGCTTTATGCATACAACTCACATTGATTTTATTAGCTTACAACCCAAGGAAATTCCTATGCTGGGGAAGAACCCAACGATGACACAAGTGCTACTGACAAACAGATGTGCAATAGCTAATTTTTGGAAAAGAACAGATCCTCCAGAAGTAGTGGCATGGAAAAATAAAGTATGGGAAATCCTTTCTTAAGGGAAAATAAAGAATTGACAGACAGATGTAAAGATGAATCTAGCTGACCTTCATAATGTACAGTTATCAATTTTATTTTTTTAGAATGTGAACAAAATACACGTGTAGTAGAAAACTGACTGAATACCAATTAATTTTTTAAAAGGTAGCAAAAGCCGACGATTACCAATTTTTTTTTAATTAGATGTTTAAATTAAAGTTTCCTGCGACCTACAAATGGTCTAGCCCAAAGTTTCAAGATGCCTCATTTTTTTTGGCTTTCTGACAAACTGCCATATTCTTTCTCCTCACCAAGCCACAGTTTTCCTTCAGCGCCGCTGTGCCCATGGCAAAACGAGGTATTTCACATCAGTGACTTCCTGGGGCTGCCTCAGCACACGTTCAACTCCAGCACTACCACGAGCATTCCCCTTCCCGAGGCTCCCCAAACGAGACAGAGCACCTGTCCCGGCCTCGGAGCCCGTTCCTAGCGCCTGCAACCCCGCAGACGCCATCGCAGGCAGAGAGCAATTCATGTCAGCACAGCTCTGCTGAGCCATCTCCCACGGGGAAGGCTATCCCACGGACTATAATTTAAAGCAAATTTTGGCCAGAGGTGGCTCAAGCTGTCCTCTTCTGCATGCCCAGAGCAAATCCCAGCTGCCACCCTGCAACACCACCACCACTCACGCGTTCTTCTTCAAAGCGCTTCCTAAACGTTCACCTATTAATCCTGCCAGCACTTCTGAGAAGCAGACACCTTTGTTATCCCCTAATTACTGACGGGGAAGCCCAGGGAGGGAGCTGGAGGCTTGAATATTCAAGCGGATCGTGAGGCACCAAGGGCAGCATTCAGCTGCCCTAAATTCCCAGGCTCCTGTACCCAGACACCGACTGTCCTGGAGGTTTTCTGGAAGGCAGCTGAGAATGGACGAGTGAAGGGCAGAGCAGCCGCAGGCACCTTGGGGAAATTAGGCATCAATACAGTCCTCAATGTCCAAATCCCACCCAGCTTTTGGCCTGCCCTTCGGCTCCTTTGAAAACCCCGGTGCTGGAGATGTCCTCATGGGACCAAACTCTGAATGAGAAGTCCCAACCTGAGCCTTGCACTCAGGACCACGCAGCCCTTCTCCCTCTGCACCGCTACACTGCAAAAAATCACACGAAACCAGGCCTCCACAGGACAGAGAAAATAACACACCGAGATCAAACAACCAAGGGAGCAGACACCTGTATGAACTCATACCAGTAAATACAGGTTGCACACCTTCAGGATTTTAACCAAAGCAAGAATGTGAAAGTTCTTCCCATGGCCCAAACAATTCACTTATGCTGGTCAAAGCAGGTGAAATACGCATTTATTTGCTGAGCAGGAACACAGGTTCTTTTTCTTGTTCTTTCTGTTTAACACCCTCGACCGGGCAGCCCTTGAGCAAAGTGACCTAAATTCAAAGTCAGTCTTGCCTCCAGCCAGGTGTTGGACTAGATGCTCCAGCAATCTGCTCCAAGCCCAGTTCTTCTCTGACTCTCTTCACCACTGCAGTGGGACACTTTTGGCACCAGTGATCTGCAAGGCTCAGAGCGCAATGCTACAAACAACGCACCCATCCGCAGCCCACCCCTCCGGTCTTGAGCTGCTGAGCCTGTGCTCCTCATAAGCTGCTACAGGGAACTGCTCATTCAGGTGACTCTGCATCGAGGGATCCACACCTGGAGGCAACTCAACCCTTCTGAGGGTTTCCTTCTGGAGGCAACTCAGCCCTTCTGGAGGCAACACAACTCTTCTGAGGGTTTCCTTCTGAAGGCAACACAACCCTTCTGAGGGTTTCCTTCTGAAGGCAACACAACCCTTCTGAGGGCTTCCTTCTGGAGGCAACACAACCCTTCTGAGGGTTTCCTTCTGGAGGCAACACAACCCTTCTGAGGGTCTCCTTCAATCACCATTAGGTGAAAAGCTAGTCAAATGATGAATTTTGGAGAACAAAAGCACACACTCCAAAAACCCAGGGAGCCGGAGTAGCTTCAGGCAACATGGCTCACAAGCGGGCAGTAGAGCGTACAGCCAGGAGGAAGGCAAAAGCAGCTCGTGCAGAGAAGGGGGGACAACAAGGAGACAAAAGGAGAGAGCAGAGAATGAAGGAAGCCGCAGAGAAGAGTGAGGATTTTCGTTGGTCACTAAACAGAATAAGCCTGATTGTCAACTGGGGCAAACTGGTCGGACTCGTCTCCATCTGCCCAACTGGCCACGCTAGGGATGGACGAGACACAGCCGTCGGCGATGTGGCTCCCGGAAGGAAAGCCGCTGGAGGGGCGGGTGTTTTGCCAGGACACACACCCCCACGCTGACAACGCCGACTGTGGAACAGCCACTACCATTCTTTTCCCCGTTCTTATTTAAAGCACTTCTACGAGCATTTCAGCTCCTGTGCCCGGCGTTCAGGAGTCCCAGTGATGAGCACGATACACCAGTTTTTACAGCTTTCCCTCAGGCTGCACTCACCCCTGCCGGCACACACAAATCCGGCGCACGTGAGGCTAGGAGATCTACTGCGACAAGTTTTCTCTAGTCCCACACCAGTTTGGTATTGCCAAGCAGTCCCCGTGCCTCGCGACACACAGAGCCCTTGTCTTCTCGTACCGCACGTAACACGGCAGGCAGCCGCTCCCTAGCACAGCGTACTTAAATACAGCTGATGTGGAACAACGGCTATCCTGTAAAATGTCATGATGGAAGAACTACCACAGCCTCTCCGTACAATTCCAGAAATGATACAGCTCCTCCTGCCTTCATACACTAATTGCACTGAAATTGCATCCAATGAGCCCATGCATATTTAATCACGTCTGAGGCTGCTGAATACACTGCTAGTACACGGGGCACTATCAGCCAGAACCATAAATTATTGACTTTGCCAACTAAACTTCTGCTAAATAATTTTAGGTTAGCGGCACATCGTTGGACTGAGGCAAAGCTTGCTTTGTGTATCCCTTTATCATTAATATTCTTCCCAGGTTTCCTACGGCACTGAAGTGCTGGGAAGGGTCACTGCTCAGTTCGAGACGAGGCCTCCAGGGAGGATGCAGTGCCTCAGCCAGACTGTATTATACGCCACCGATGAATATTTTCCTAAGCAAAGCATCTCCTCTTGGGTCACGTCTAATCTCATCACTAATTATACCTCTTTGTTAAGGCCAAAGAACATATCTGGCAGTCATCTTTATTAGGCAAAGATTAATAAATAGACATGATCCTGCTTTTCAGCCTTCCAAGTAACATGTGAAACACAGCTAAGTGGTACGAATAAACACGGGGAACAAATTTAGAAGCACTCCCACCCAGTAAACTAACACGTGCACTCACAAAGCTTCGCTCATTAAACAAAACGAGGTTCTGACAGCTCCGCTTTGCTCCGGGTACTCTCCGCCGAGCTCACGACCCGCAGCCTGCGGCAGGCGTGCGGCTGAGCACACCGGCTTCATCCCTGCGGCGGCCGCCGCCGCCTTCCCCAGCTGCCCCCACCATCGCGCTGCTCGCGTCCGTCCCACCGAACAGCACCCGATTTCTGCAGGCGCCTGGCGGGCACCGGCAAGCAGGGTGCCAGCACCGGTCACTGGCAGGGGCACACCGGAGCAGCCACACGCTGCTGCTGCTGCTGCTGCGAGAGGGGCTGCGACCGCCTCCCGTTCACGCTTTGCTCTGTGGGGATCATAACGGATCTCCGCTGATGCTCGCAAAATTATTATGAAACATACATATAGAATAAGATACATAACAAGTGGCCACGTGTGGGTATAGGACGGGTGCTACCCAGAAGTGATGAGGAGCAGAGTTGCCAAGCTCTTCTTCCCAGCCTTCCCACACTTTTCATTCGGGACAGTGGAGTTCAAGCTGTCAACTCATTTGGTAAACTCTTTTTCTTCCCCTAACTGCATCAAGATTTATTCCAGGCTGCCAGCCCACAGCTACGTGTATTTTGAGATTCTCAAAATAAATGCGCTGTAGAGGTACAAACCACCTCTATCCAACACTAATTATTATTAATGCTAATTACTCCCTAGCCCGGAACGCTCCCCACGGAAGATGTAAAACATGTATCTTTAGCTGTCCCTGCACACCAGCTGGCGGAGCCGCGCGCGGCAGGCATCTGCCTGCCCGTGGTTTTTCCGGACAGCGAGGCAGCGTTACAGCGAGGGTCTCGCACCTAGCACGACAAACCCGCGGAGCTTGCGGAGAAAAATGGAAATTGTGAACCAAGGATCAGAGCCCAGATCGTACGCAGGCCAATGTTTGCCAAGGTGCTGTTTATCGAGCATATTGAGTTTGTTTCAGCTGGTAGTTGCCGTACCTCCGTCTAAACAGGCACTCTTCACCAAAAAAAGCAATTAACTTTATCAGCACTTGTTAAGTACTGCACAAAGCAGTGCCCAACCTACTGCCTGGTGAACCAAGTTCTGTGGAAGTCCTGTGGCAATCGGCACCCTGGATCGTAATCCCCCACGTGCATTCCCATCACAAGGTTTCAAGTCATTCGTGTCCAAATTCAAGGAAACCCGCAAAAGGGACCACCCTAGGTCGGCTGATGCAAATCTCCTGGCCTGGGCAGCCCTCAAGTCAGCCCAGGAACATTTACATGCAAATTCAATTGGTTTGAAGTTACACTTTTGGTTAAATGGATGTAAACTGCTCCCATCCCTGCATTCAAGCAATCCTGCTGACCTCGGTGGAAGCCCCACACAGAAGCCCACCAGCCCAACCCTGCCCCTACGGAAGTCCCACATACAGGGCTGCTTCCAGCCAAGCTACTACTACACCAACCCACCCAGTCTGCAGGTCGCAGCAGAGGCAGAGTACACAAGAAGAGAATAAAACCACATTTCTGGCACCTGGCAGCCTACAGAAAGGGATCCCATCAATTAGCACCACCATGCAGGCTCGCACCACCACTTCTTTTTCTCTCAATGGCAGCAAACACACCATTCATCAGCTCTCCCCAAAGTCAAAGAAGAAAACTCATCTTATTTGTCACCCACAAGCCATATCGGATCAAAGGGTCAAAAGATGCTGGCCGAGCAATTTTGGTGCACAGTGGTGGAGATGCCCGCCAGGGCAGCAGGCTGAGGACAACCCGGGGACAGCACCAGAGGCTGGGGCAAACAGGGCTCCTGGCTGCGCTCGGCAAGGAGGGAGGTTTCTTGGAGGCCTGGGGTGGTCCAGGGCCACGACAGCTGTCCCCCCTGCCGTGCACGGTGGCCACAGAGCCCCAGGGCTGCCCAGGGGATGGGGTGGAGGAAGGGTGATGTGGGGCATGGGAAGGCTGCCCCAGCAGCACAGCATGCACCCAGAACAGCACAGCAAGCTCCCAGGGGAAGAGGTGGCATTCCCTTCTGCTGGCCCCCTCCGCAGTAATTTGGGATGCAAACAAGGTCTGATGGGGTGCGAGAAGAAAAGGTACTGAGGGAAGAGACACCAAGCAGCACTCTGCGGCAGGGTCTCACCAACTAACCCCACCGCCATCCTGAAGCTCGCACAGCTGAAGACCACCAGTGCCAGCTAAAACGTTTCTCCAGCTGTTTCCTGCACCTGGGATGTCACCCCGCTTTCAGTAAGTTGCGACGTAGCACCTCAACAACCGCTCTGAACCAAATGGACCTCCCTACCACGGGACTGGGTAGCAGCCCCGTGCCCTCGCCGGCAGCCACTGCTCATGTTTTCCTCTGCGTGCAGCACCAAGAGCCACGTGTCCCTTAATACCCCCACGCTCATGGACTGCTGCACCAGACGTCGGATTTCGCGAGGTCATCACCGAACACAGACTGGGTAATTTGCACCACTAGCTAGCGCTGTGTTTTGCATGTAGATAAAATATGTTCACAAACTTCTAGCCAAAAATCAGCGTTTTGGGAAGAGGAAAGAGAGGAGGCTGAAAGCCAAAGGGCAGGCAGGAGCTGCTGGAGGAGGTGAGCAATGGGATGGTGTTTAACTGGAAGCACAGGGAGGACAGACGGAGGGCTCAGTGAGGAAGCCAAGATGGGCCATCACGGCAGAAAACGCTACACCAGGAGAAGACAGTAGCTGAAGACCCACGCTGTACAGGTTTGGCTCCTGATACTGCAGCACAGCAGACATTCAAGTCACTCTTGGATGGAAGAAGGGGAGGGTTTGAGACTACCACAAGTAAGGAGAAGTGTGAAAAGGGAGCTGAAGTGATCAAAGTACAACTGGTTTAATTATCAAGTACAGCTGTGCAATCAAAGTGCCTTCCATCTGGGGCACGTGGTGAGAAGCCAGCCAAGCTTGCTCATGTGGTTCATGAGGTCACCAGAAGCCCCAACACAATTACATCCTTCTTTCCGAGCTACTTATTACTGTAACACACCACATCATCTTTTCTTTTGGCTCACAAGTATTTTAAAAGCCCTACAACCACNCTGCTACTTTGACAGCTTTCAATAATACAAAGNAAAAAAAANCAACCCCAACCAAAAAACAGTAGAGAGAGAAGGACGANTGTCCACCTACGAAGGCGGTCTCCAAAACACAGGTTCACAACACAGAGCTCAATTTCTGCCCTGACATGAATCCGGGCTCTTACATGGATTTCTCTGGAGTACCATAGCATAGAAGTGGTGATGATTTACCTCACAACATTACACTTTTATATAGAGGCTGTCCTCTTTCCATTTTGGAAGAGGAGGGTCTGCTGCTTCAGTAGCCAAATGACACGTCTTAAGTCCTGAATTAACAATATTGGACATATGGATGGATGAACGCTTGGTTCAAACATCACCCTGCAAAAGCCTTACCCTGAAGTTTTTATTTAGGCAAACGCCTATTGATTTCATCTTCAGTGCAAACTTCATGATCTGGCCAAAAGACAGCTTAGGAAGAGATGACAAGGCTTGGTTTGATAGCGTATCAATGACAGCATGGGTTGAGCTTACTTAGCTTAGGCGAACAAGAGCAAGTCTACTGCCACGAGACTAAAAGGCTGAAACCCAAAAATCTATATAGGAAAGTGTGCTGCAACCGGAAAGAACAGGGGGAAAAGAAGTGAAGAAATCATTTCTGGTTACTCAGGATACATGTAACTATTTCCCACTACAGCCGAAGGGCTGTGAAACCATGGGAGGGGAAAGCCAGCAGGATAAGGGGGGCAAAACCATGCTCAGAAGAGCATGCGAGTACGTGGTACAAGCTGCAGCAGGACAACACGTCTCCTAAGCTGCTGCTTCCTTTTCCAAAAGGTATTTACCTCTTCTAAGCACACAACAATGATATTTAGGTTCCCCAGAAAGACCAAGGGGGAGCAGAGAGGCAGATTTCTTTATTACGGCTGAGAAAGTTGACAGAGGGAAGCTAGATTGGCAGTGACAACATAAAACGCTGCACAAACATACACAAATAGCTCCTTTTTTTAAAAAACATTTTATGTGCTTTGCTCGTGGCCACAAAAAACACTGCACTCAGCATATTTATGGTCTGTATTAGTTTTCCACATTAAGATGACTGCCAGTGCCTTCCAGGGCTCTGAAAACTTAAACTCTCACTGGAACCCAGCTTCTGCAGATTTATGTTTGCATCATCTAACCTCTGTGAACCGACACTGCCATCAACGACTAAACTGCTCTGAAATAGGATTATATCATTTCTAACACAAGCAATGTGTATAAATACTGGACTTAAGTTTCCAGAGCAGTCCAGCCAGAAAAACCGACCCTGCATTCGAACAGTTGGAACTGGAAATAACGTACCAATTTTTTTTAATAATGCATAGAATTTATTGTCACAATTTGCTAAATTCACACAAACATATGTGTTTCTATATACATTTGTATGCATGCATGTGTATTTACTGTATTTTTACGTAAGAATGTTCAGGATGCTTACGTCTACCCATACCTCCATTTTCAGAACGCTTGCAATGCCCTCAGTCATCTCATACAAAAGCCAACTTGTGCCAAATTGAAAAAAAAGAAAAATAGGAAATCAAATCACAGTAGCCTCAGTTTTCAGGGCACAAAAATGTTGTTTGTAATCAGATTTCAAGCACGTCAACCTGTTGAATGTAAACCTGTATAAAATTATATTTTTTGAAAATAAAAGTATGATCTAGCTCCTGCAGTACTTCTTGATCTAACAGTTGGCCTTGGTTCTACAAGGAGGAAGAGTCTGGCCATAGCCGCAGCACTCTCCTGGGAGATTCGACCTCAGCGGTTCATCTGATTCACTGCCTGACTTCTGCCAAGCCATGTCCTCTCTGAGGTGGTCCAAACCACCTCACCAACCCAGAGGACTTGCCTGCAGAGCTGCAGTATGGCATACGCTCTCGACTCTTCATACCTGGGTCCTTCTCTGTTGACCTCTAACTGACTTTTCCAACGGGGCACGGCTGCGCTCTTCTCTGGAGCCATCACATTTCACGTCAGCATGGAGAGAGCAGCTGGCTGCGTACCTTCCGCTCCTGCGCTATTTCGGTAACCCTGCTGGGACACTTATCTATCAAGCAGAGAGGGCACTATATATGGGAGCATCTACCAATGCATTCAAGTCTTCCAGCCCATAAGAAGCAATCTGATCCCCACACCACAGCATCAGCAGCCAGTAAATGTAACTCCTGTTACAACAGCTGACAGACCAAAGGAGAAGTAACAGCACACCAGGCAACGGGATCCCCAGCAGGTGCTTTCCTCCACCAGTTGTTGCACGAAGGGCAGGAATGTTTCCCCAGCCCCAGTCCACTGCTGGTGAGAAAATACTTCCCGCCACCGCCAAGAATGAAGCGTGCAGCACGGCTTTGGATATCAAGCTGAAATAGTTCATTGTCCACATCCAAGCGACCCTGCTGCATCTTGAAGCATGGGGTCCAAACCATCTCCAAATGAAGTCAACGAGCTTTTCCAGTGACACACCCAGGAGCTGGCTTGGACCACAAGAGACCATGAACACTGTCCTGAGAGGCTGGAGGTGTAGGTGGACATTTGGGGGTCAGTCATGACTACCCAGGACCAAACACTCACTCAATATTGAGACACCCCTCTATGCGTATGCAAAATGTGCTTTGCCTGTTTGGACAACCGCAGTTCAGTTTCAGTTACTGATAACAAGCACGCAAATGTAATATAGCATATTAAGTAAAAATAAAACAATCTTTTCTTCAGATCCCCTCGGTCAATTTTTCGCTGCAAAGCAGAAGGAGGCTAATTTTCGCTTCATGTGGGAATTATAAAGGCATGCAGATTAGCACTTTTACTCTATTTTCTTGCAAAAGCTGCCATTTCTCATAAGCTGTGCTAAACCCTAAGCTCCGAGTTTGAGAATATGGTGCTGTTCAACGCCGCGAAAACAGTAAGACTGCGTGTATGGCTGCGCAGCATCCCCTGCCCTGCTGGAGCTAAGCAAATTACAGTCTTCACTTCTTTCAGAGGAACGGTCCCAGCTGCAGAGAAATGATTCTTTAAAACGACAATATAAAATGATACAGTCAAGCTGCCCAACTTCATTCCTGGAGAGATTTTCTCTCGGGATGCAATCTGGTTCGAGTGGAGAAAGTTATCTGAAGACAGCATCAGAATACAGAAGATAGAGCTGTTAGCAGCGGTTTCAACCTCTTGCCGAGAGCATTCCTCAGTATGCGTCGAAACACTCACGCACAATTATTGAAAAGGAAGAGTCACCCTAAATGTTCTTCTATGTCCCTGAAGGGCTCCCTGAAGGAATAAATATTCATTCGTTATGTTTCAGCTGTCGCCACTGCAGCAGGCTCCGAGGGCAGGATCTAAACTCAGGGCTGGGGGAGGGAGGAAGGGAGCCCCCCAACACAAGGAAAACAAAATGTCATTTCCAGTGGACAGTGTCTGGGCCCTGAGGAACTCAAGGTGGTTGGTCCATCCATCACTGCAGTGTCCTGCAAGATGTGGTCACCAAGCCTGATCTCTACAGCTCAAGTTACCAAGGGTGCTCCGCGACTGAGTCAGGCCTTGGTATCATAGAAAAGTCCGTCGTGTTTGAGTGCTACAAAAACCTTCAGTCTAGCTGGGATGCCACATCCTGGGCTTGGCACGAAGAGAAGTTCCAAGAGATCAGAAACGTAACTTAGAAATACTCATTGCACTTGGAGAAAACGCATGGGAAGCAGCATGATGTGGAGACTGTGGCTGGTGGAGCACAGACCCCAGCACCAGGCTAACCGGAAAGAGTTTCAAGGTGCCGGACAAAAGCTGCCCAGCAAGAAAGGCCATGCTGCAGTGAAAAAAAACCCACACGTGGTTTGAAGAAATAAGTTCTGCTACTGCTGCTGAGGGGGTCTCATTTGTTTTGTTCTGGGTTGGGGGGTTTGGGGAGGTTTTGTGGTTGGGGGGTGTTTAAAGGAGGCAACGTAAAAAGACATTCTCAGTAGCTGGTTGAGGGAGAGAAAAGACGGGGGGGAGGGGATCACATCTCAGGATTTCTACACCCACGCAGAAATCCAAAATATTTTATCCTCTGTGTAGACCACCTCTCACCAGGAAGACGATGTTCCCTCTGTCTACAAACACACACCACTCTCCCCCATACACAGGTTTGCCTTGACTCTTCCACACCACCACAAATACTGTGTCCATCCACCTCCACCGGTGAGCAACCACCCATGCCACCAGCAGCAGCCACACTTCACCGGGCAGCACAGCACACGGGTGGTATTTTGGCCATCTTGAGGACACGAGGACTGGGTGTACACACTGCATAGGCTGCTTTGAGCACATCCCAGCTGGGTTGTTCAGTTTAGGAGGCACAAGGAAAGGGAACCAGCACTAGTTGCCTCACACATTTGGAGGTGATGCAAGCAACGGTCCTCCCTGCCCCTACACACCAGTAAATTCCCCGGTGTCACAGCCCACAAGGCTGGCCGATGCTCACGGAGAGCTACGCTGGCAAGACAGGCTGATCACAGAGAAGAATACAAGTCAAATAGCTGTCCTGTCTTCCTCCTCACTACTCATCTATACACACTCAGCAAACAGCTTTCCGAGTCAAGAACCTCCTTCCAGCCAGTGAGTTTGCAATTGCAAAAGCACAAGGGTAACTGCAAAGCAGAAAAGCAACAGAATCACAGGTATATTTACTAATACCTTCACTGACACTCACATAAAGCATTCTGCAATATCACAGAGGAATGGGGTGGAAAAAAACCCCCACACAATCAGCCGGTATTTATGTGAGCCTCTTAGAAGCGCGGCTGGCTTCTAGTTTCCAGTGTAAGACATGAACCAGCACGCCTGGGACTGGGCTGGTGTGTCGTGTGAATAAAACCAGGGCAAACCTACCTGTATGGCATGTGTGAGAAGGTAGATGCTACCAGGTCCAAATCAGAAGCCTAAAAACTCTGCTAATCCACGCTTCTCTTGAGTTACCCTGCTGGAAACGACTAACTGGGCTAACTCTTGTCCAAGAAGACCTCGCTCATAACTTCACCTTCACCAGCCAGGGATGCGACATTTACAGGGTGCAAGCCCCCAGGAACAACTGAAGGGGCCACAGAGCACACATCCTCAGCAAATGCACCTGCAATGTAAAGTAGTTCAAGAAGGGAATAGCAAGTCTTTGCTGGTACCCTGGCCACAGCCCTCAAAATCCCTGCCTTCTGTGCTTAGCACTCGCCTCTCAGTGCTGTGGATGAGCAGACAGAGGACCTTTTAGGCTTTTTGTGAGTGTAACAGGGAAAAAAAAAGGCAGTAAAGCCTCCCTTGTCAGGCCATTTGTGCAATGCAGGCAGCAAGAATTAACCCATGACGGCAGTGCGAACGGGATGAGAAGGGTCTGTTAAGGCTGGGAGCACACCCAAGCGACGGGACAGATCAGTGGGGTGCTCCCTCAGCCAAGACATCATTTCCTTTTCCGTTTTCCCAGAACCTTTGAAAAATGGCATAAAATGAAGAAAAACAACATTGCCAAAGTGATTGCAGCTTCAAGCTGCTTGCATGACAGAAGACATACAAGAAGCTTAAGTGTGACTTCCAGCCAGAGCTAGTTCCCACTGGCATAACCAACATCAAGAAAGAAATCCAGGTCCTTTCTCATGCTGCCTCAAGTACAAACCAGCTTATTTTACCCCAGCGCACAGGAATGCTAAGCAGGTCCACTTAAGAATGCATTATTTGCTCTTGGACATATTCTCTTGTAGTCCTGGAAGGCAAATAGCATTTGCTTTCTGCAACACATCAAACTGAATACCCGCATTTGATTAGCTAGTTATGTGAGGCATCCTCAGGCTTTCTCTGCTCCTCTGCATTTTAATAATCTCTTTTCTAATTTCTGGCTGATAGTCTTTTCACCCCAAGTGTATTAGTATTTCCACACACCTATGCTAATTCCAACACCGCAAGCAGCTGCCCGTTCTTCTTCACTCTCTTGGTCTTCCTACACTTCGCCTCGCAGCCGCTGCTGCTATGTGAAAAGCATACCCAATTCGCCATCTTCAGATAACTGAACACCTTACTCCTACTTCGTCCAGGCCACTTCTCAATGCATAGAAAACTTCAGAGACGGCATCAATATTCTTTCACGCTATACAGCCACGTCTCAAGATCCTTCACGGCATGAGCGTAGATCTGCTCAAACTACATAACAAATCCATTAGTGCCACATGAAAACCAATTTTTTAATCTTATTTTTCTGCAGAATGAAAAATATCATAATGCTAAACTTGAAATAAAATTATGATTTGTACTTTAATTTTGTAAGTATGTGAGTATTTTTCCAGATTTTGCTTTAAGCCCCCGCTGGTGCCTGCAATTCCTTGAAGCATTCTTACACTACACCATATGAAAATAAACTGCATTTATCCCCTGCAGAGACAATCTGCACACCAACAATAAACACCCTAAGCCTGCCTCTTTTCATATGCGAAACTCTGACCTCAGATGTATACGCAAGGTTACCACTGACTTTAATGAAGACAGGAAAGTATATTTAAGGGCAAAAATGGGAATACAGTCTGGTTTTCCTCAGTATTTCATATAACCACTCCATCAGATTCCTAAGGGCCTTTTTACCCACCCCTCTGTAATGAGTTTTTGTGAGCTACACCTCCCAGTAAACCCCTTCCCCCCTTGCCTCCAGATTTCAGAAACCTTAATTTAACTCAGAGTATAAACAGCAACCCCGGAGACCATTTCTAATCCCACGTATTCTCGCGATGCCGCTTCGTAGCGCGTTGTTCTCTCATAGCCTCTGCTCCATCCGTTTGCTGCAGCACGCTGAAAACCACCCCAGCCGGGCATTCAGCTCCCTCGGGGTCGGCCACATTGGGAAGCTTCAGGGCACGTGCCAAAACCACAGGTAAGGCAGGGATTTAGGGCAGCAGGACACGACGCTGCTCTCGGAAGAGGACTAAAAGCCTCGGCTCAGGCGACGTACCCACCTCGCAAGCCCAGCTCACCAGATGGGGCTCACCTAGATGGGTAACGTCACTCCAGGACCTTGCTACCAGCCAGCAGACGTTTGCTAGTAGAGTTCCTGATGGATGGAAACAAAACTTCACAGATGCTGGATTTTGAGTCCAATGCTACCCTGGCACTGAATAAGCCATTTAAACAACAAGGCCCATCACAAACCAAGGATAATTAACACGATATGGAGTTTCCTCTCAACAGCATTCAGTCCAGGGCCAATGAGGGCAGAGACGACTGCTGTGGGACAGCAGCCCCCTCGGTGGGGTCCCAGCTCCCTGCTAGCACCCACGGCAGGACAACACTATGGGTCACTCGGGGGAAACGGCGGTGCATCCCCACCTCTCCTCACTTCAGAGACCTGGTCTGTGGCACAAACCCTGAAAGGTCACCAGCTACCTGCTTTCTGCCTCCTCCCCTGCCGCCCGGGGAGCTGGGCAGGGCTCAGGGCAATTCCCTAGACAGCAGCTTCACCCAAGCTCCTGGGGAGCACCGTCCCCCAGGGCATCCACCTATGTCCTTACTCCTCTCCTGCCCTCCCCAAGCATTCCCCTCCTTCCATAACACAGGAATAACAAAGCTTCACCGGCTCACAGGGCGATGGCAAGAGGCAAGATGGGTTCCCCCGAGCAGCAGGGACCCGGGGAAGCCCTTGGACATGTCCCAGGCACGGGCGGCCACACACAGGTTCAGTTCCCCGGCACAGGGGCAGCGCTCGCTTTCAGAGGGATTTCAGGTTTTGCAGAAGCCTGCTGCTGAGAAAGCACTTCCATTGTGCAGAGGGGTGGGACGGTGAGTAAGAGCCCTTCACCACCCAGCATGGCTTTGCACTGCTTCCCTGTTTCCTGGGTGGAAAGCCAACTGCAGATAAAGTGGGCTTCATCACATTTTAAGTTATGACAGTGACATCGCGGAAAAAGAAATGGTTTTTGTTTCCTCCAGCTCCCTGCTGCAGTTTCCATGAGGCACAGAAAAATTCAGATAGCGCAACCATTTTCAATCCAAATGCTCCTGCTGTGCCCTCACCAGGGCAACTCCCCACGGAGTTCTGCTGTTGCTGGTGACTGATAACAAAAGAGTAAGCACCATACAACCCCACTTTCAGGTGTTCAGCCAGGTGGTTACCTGAAAATAAAAAGCAAACAACATACAAAACCCCACCATCTTTATCCAAAATGCTTGCAACCTCGGCAGCTGATTTTGCACGTGCTCTGAGATGAAGGTGGTTTGAAAGACTTGCATTCTAGGAATGGTTGCAAAGTGCACAGGTCACCTACAGTGCTGCTTGCATGCGTTAAAAATAGCAGCTGATAACACGACACAACACTTCTGCCCGGTTCTCAAAAAAGCAGAAGTGACAGGTAAGGTGAGAAAAGATTAGGAAAGTGCAACTGCATTTCACATTTTATTTCATTAGGAAGACCAAATCCAAATCTCACATTCAAATCCTAGGAACCATCATCCCAGCCTGAGGGCACTGCCCACTTGAATCCCACACGGACATCACCTCAAACTCCCCTTGCACAAAGGGGCTGCCACAAAAGCCGCGAGACCCCGAGGGTTACTAATCTGCTGCCCTGCTAAGCTGTGGATCAGCTAAGGCACAGACCGGGCTGGTAGCTGGGAGGTGTTAAATTGAGTTGAGCCCCTTGTTGGTGCCTCTGAAGAGCGAGGACGCTGCTGCTGCGCTGCTTCGACGCAGCGGTGAGAGCAGGGGAGCAGGGTACGGCCCCTGCACTGCTATGGGGCGAGCATGGTGCCCACCGAACCACCATTTCCATTCACAGACTGGGACACACGGACACACGCAATCCCCGCAGTGGGTGAAGAGGATGAGATGACAAGAAATAACAATTTACTACTCACCTACTTCTGCCTTTTTTTCAGCAGGTCAGGCTCCGACAAGAGCCTCAGTGACTGTATCTCAACTCCAACTGCAGCCACGTGCAGAAAATGGTGCTGGAGCTCCCTGCACTGAAACTAGCTGGATGTCCTCGGTGGAGCTACAACACAAACCTGCTTGTTTTCATCACCAAAAACGTGGATAGAAAATAAACTTCCAGTGCCAAGCACCTCTCCTGGCTTCAGGGTAGCGACAAACGCCAGCCATACAAAGAAAGGTGAGCTCTGAAAATAACAATTTAACTCCATCTTAAAGGAATGAGCACACCAGGGACAATTCAAAACCACACAAGCGGTGTAAACGAGCGAGATTTCAGGAAAGACCTCGCCTGTCATTCGGCAGCTTGCTGGACTGCACAGCAGCTGTGCTGGGATGGCTCTCGATCCTCAAATCTCATCCCACCCCTGAACAATGGCAACTTTTGCTGGCCTCCAGCATGTCATTTAATTTGCTTTCCTGAGCTTTTCCATCTATAAAACGGGAATAATCACATTCAATTTCCTTGCAGAGCTGTTATTAGGGTTAATTAGCTAATGTTTGTACACTGCTTTGAAAACTGTAGGAGTGCCATCTCTCCTTCTCTCTCACTTTCTCTATATATAAATATATGATGTCCTATTATCATAACCATCTGTGCCAGTGGGAAATTTTAATTGCTGAGCTAGCTCTTGGGAAAGACCTGCCATTCTGTAATATATAGGTCAGAGGACTTTGTGAACTGTGAAGGTAACGATAACACGTTTCAACTGGCAATGCAATGAGACATGAGGTAATGCTAAATTGGGTGCTAGCATGGAGGTGTTTACTAAAAACCTAGAAGAAAAATCCTGGTGGCCCTTCTGCATGAACCAAATACTAAGGAAGTGACTTTCAGTCTCTCTTCAGGAAAACACATTCATCTTCAATTAAAAAATCTGAGAAAACAGTGACCTGCATTTCCAAATGCAAAGGATGGGACATCCTCAAGGCTAACCTGGAAGCAATACATGTGAAAGCAATTCCATTACTAGAAAGAAACAAGTGGGTCAAAATAAATGGCTCCGCTGGCTCTCGGCATGAAGCAAGCTCATTTCTTAAATGAGAAAAGAAATGAGAGAGGAAACAGAAAAGAAGTTATGAAGTCTGAATATACGCTGGAGGTAAAATATTATAAGGCATAAAGTTACGGGGACAAATAGTAAGGTTTTTGTTTTGCTTTCAGCTTGAAAGAGTAATGGGAAACAAGTATATGTTTTTATAAATACAACCAAGGAAAATACAGAGGAGAGAATGGGTCTATTGTTGAACAAGGCAGGGGATCACATAACAAGAATCCAGACAGATGAAGCACTCAATAGTTATTTCCCTAGGTGTTCTGTACAAAGGACACGGAAGTATTAAGCAGAAGATAAAATTCATGATCCAGATAAGCCTGGGAAAAAAAAATTAAGAAGAAATGTGAAAGTATATCCATTTAATCAACGTGCCAATTTCTTTCTATAGCAAACATCTACTGAAGTCAATGGAGTTAAACAAGGGATAAATTTAGCCTACATTTTATAACTCCATAAGACCAAATGACAGGCACAGAAGGGATCCAAACAAACCACATATACACTGAGGCCATAAAACTGCTGTTGAGGAGCCTAGAAGCTCATATGGAACTCGCAAGATTCGAGCAGTCTGGAGACAAACAGCTTCTAGAAAAGAGGTACGACGTGGGGATGGGGTAAGACATAGAACTAGGAAATTCCAATCAACTGCTTTATTAGAAGAAATAAAACACACAACATAAAACAGCATGAGGAGTACAAGAAAGGTTCAATAAAGAATGATTCTGCCCAGAGAAACCTGAACGTCTTCCAAACATGCAAGTGTCTTGGAGGGAACGAATCCTAAATTAATTAAGCAGTCTTTACTACTTCGTCCTATGGGATCACAAGCATACACAAAAAAGTATGCTTTCAGCATTAACCCCACAAAACCAGAGAGAATGGGAAAGTCCAAGGTCACACGCTACACTCACCTATGCTGGCATAGATCTGGACAACATTCACCACCTGCCAAGAATTTAGCTCAGCTGAGCTGGAAGCCAAGAGCGGACCAGCCTTGGACCCAAGCCCTTCCCAGTGTGAACTAATGCTCGTAGGAAAGGTGTTAACTCAGCACACAGGGACAACGACATTCTCGACTTGTCCTGGAAAGCAAACTGCCGCTCCTGCCAGAGCAACCATAAATCACTGAGCGTGGTCAGACCTCAAGCTGCCAGATGGAGGAGCTGGTTATGAAGACTGATTCAGACGAACTCCGTAACGAATTCAGATCGTGGACTCACTCCACTGGAGACCAGCATCACCGCTGGGAACAGGCCTGGAGATTTTCAGCCACCTACATGAACCACAGATCCACAGCTTCTGTTAGTGTGCTTACTGTGAGCTTGAACAACCCAGATGTATCAGAAATGTGGGTAAAGTAGCCAGCTGGCAGTTTAGAACAAAAGTGTGTGTGTGTATACACACACACTTATATTTTCACAACATTTTAATGCAAAATTTTGCCTGTTTACAATATTGGTAGGAGAGGAAGAAGTTCCCATAGCACCCACAACCTTTATGCAGAACCACTAAATCTCCAAACGCTGTCCTGTGAAGAACATTGACACAGGGTATTTTTATAAAACATGACTTAAAGACCAGAAACATCCAGCAAATTTCATGATCAAATCACATTTACGAAAGGTAGCGAACAGCACCTGATGACGGGAAGAGGGTCGATACGCATCTGCTCCAGCCCGGTAAGAAAACCCACTCTACTGTAATGAGCACCAAGGAGGTCATCAGGTGATGGAGAACCACCAGCACGGGGGAAGACTGAGTCAAACCATGCCATGAGCCCGCAGGCCGGGGAGACGCATGCACTCGGGAGGAATAAACCATCGTGCAGCCAAAAGGCACCATTTTGTGCCAGAGGCCACAGGTTTGTGGGGAGGAGACAGACACAACTGGGGTGATGCTACGAAGAGGATCAGCAGGTTTAGGAGGCACAGGGGGCTTCAAGGCAATTCGTTTATAGTTCAGGGAGAGAAACGGAAGCGGAGCCAATTTATGTGTAATTGAAAACTAGCGATATATGGCAGCGAGGGGGCGGATAATGTACAATAGATGAAAAATCATAAACGGCTCAAAAAAAAGACTTCTGTAGGTTATAGTAAACCAGTCTCAGATCAAGCTGCCAGAATGCAGGCTTCCTGGCGCTTACCCAAACAGCTCCTCTGCTGGCACCGTACCTCAAAATCGCTTTTTATTTGACATAATCTGCCCTGCCTGAGCAGGTACTTTGTCAATAAACCATCCCTCACAACACACAAGCAAGTGACAGCTCCCTGCCACATTGCAAGTTGTCTGCTTCAGGGAACTCCCCACCACGCTCAGCTCGTCCCTCTGCCCCCCAGCCGGCGCCTACGGCACACGGGAGGGGACCGGACCTCCACACCATCGTGCCCTTGGCTTTGAAGGGACGCGCTGACCGTTGGTCACAGAATCACAGAATGTTAGGGGTTGGAAGGGACCTCTGTGGGACATCTAGTACAACCCCCCTGCCAAAGCAGGGTCACCCAGAGCAGGATGCACAGGACCTTGTCCAGGCAGGTCTTGAATACCTCCAGAGAAGGAGACTCCACAGCCTACCTGGGCAGCCTGTTCCAGTGCTCCGTCATCCTCAGAGGGAAGAAGTTCTTCCTCATGTTCAGACAGAACTTCCTCCGCTTCAGTTTGTGCCCGCTGTCCCTTGTCCTGTTGCTGGGCACCACTGAAAAGAGTTTGGCCTCATCCTCCTGACACTCACCCTTGAGATATTTATAAGCATTTATAAGGTCCCCTTCTCAGCCTTCTCTTCTCCAGGCTGAACAAGCCCAGCTCCCTCAGCCTTTCCTCATAGGAGAGATGCTCCAGTCA
>Ga0065711_1035321_pt1 | contig 22488 bp, 14 predicted proteins | sample Hoacrofraction12_FD_59098 | JGI IMG/M metagenome (GOLD analysis project Ga0065711, IMG submission 59098) | Hoatzin crop microbial communities from Cojedes, Venezuela - Epithelial fraction 12 v2 (version 2) | ecosystem: Host-associated > Birds > Digestive system > Esophagus > Crop | place... | reverse complement strand
CTTCATCTTTCTTGAACTGGGGAGCCCAGAACTGGACACAGTACTCCAGATGGGGCCTCACCAGGGCAGTGTAGAGGGGAAGGAGAACCTCCCTCGACCTACTGGCCACACTCCTCCTAATGCATCCCAGGATCCCATTAGTTTTCTTGGCAGCCAGGGCACACTGCTGGCTCATGGTCAACCTGTCGTTCACCAGCACTCCCAGGTCCCTCTCCACAGAGCTGCAAAAAAAGCTGGAAAAGTCCACCTTTATACCACACCCTGGAGCAGGTATTTGAGTGGGATAGGAGATGATATTGGAGGTTTTGCACGTTCTAGGGCAGATTGTTGCCAGCTGTGCTGTAATTTCACTGGATACTTACCCAGGTTTGGGATGCCTTATCTTGGGTATGATTTTCCAGACGGCATTTAGTATTTCCCTTCTCTAAATCAGGCTGTCACATATTCCCAAGGTAAACATCGAAAGTTAGCTGTGATTTTTAAAAATCTGGCCACCACGCCTCATATCCTGTGCTTTCCATTGCTTGTATTGCTGTTGTCCATTTCTGAGAGAGAAAAATATGAATCTGAACCTCCTTGCCTCTTGGCTTTTGACTGCCTATCGTGACCAACTCTTGCTTTTGAGCTCAGCTACACCACCATTACCAAGAGCTTTTATCTGGTTTTTGAGTCTTGCATCACCACTGCAGTTTCCATCTCCACTTGCAGAGTGCAGAAGCAAACAATTGAATGGTGCTTAACTCGGAAGAACACTCAGCCTTTAGGTTGATGGCACTTTGCAATCGCAGTTCATTCACATTTTAGATATATATTCTATGCACATCCTTAGCAGCGAAGCATTTAGCCCATGTTGTGTTCATGAATAAGGTATGGACACTAGAAGCCTGATAGTCACAAATTTAAAAATCAATTTTATTTGCAGGCAAGTAATGATCCGCTCTTATTTATGAAGTTGGATTAAGGATTGTTGAGCCTCCTCAGAATATAAGAAAAACTATAATTGGTTACAGTCACACTCTGGACTTTCCAGCCAAGAAAATTTCAAGCTGTGTGATTCGCCTGCACTAGTTGTTGAACATGTTTCCATGTCTCCTGGAAACAAATAATCCTGATGTAGTGGAAACGTAAGGGCTACTCCACATACAAAAAGGAGAAAGCCTGCCTTAGCGAGCTTCATCCAAGCTGTAAACTTTTTCAATATATTGGCTCCGTGGCGTGTAGAAGACATAGGGGCTGCACTGTACATAGGGCCAAAACTCACTGTTGTTAATCCCACTGCTGCCAGTGTGGAGGGCTCAGTCTTGTTCACTTCATGGACTGAGGCCAGGGGCTTGCACCCCAGGGAGCTGTGAGGTGTTATGGCCCTGTGTTTCTACTTCTTTCTTTAAAAAATAAAAATTATTAAAAAAAGTATGGTTTGTGCCTAGCAGCTTTAGACCCTCCAGTAACCTAGTAAAAAAGAAGTCCTTTTTAACAAGTCTAGCACTTCGTCAAGTGAGCTAGCAAGAGGAAGAAAAAGCTCTTCACCCCCCATGGAGGCTGATTTGGCTTCCCCAGAGAGCACTCGAGGGAGCAGCTGACTCCAGGGCTTTTGCTCAGACACCTACGGGAGCGAACAGGCCAAGGGCTGCTCTCAGATCCTAGGTCTGCAGGAAAAAACAATCATCAGCTGCACAATCAAGTCTCCCCGAGATCACCCGGTTAAAGTCTGACATAAATCAAGTGTGTTACCGTGGCAGGGAGCCCAAGACTTCTGGGAAGTATTCTCAAACAGCTGTTGTGCCAGGGAACTCGGCAACACTTCAGAAATGGGTGGTGAGCAGGCTATAATTAGGATGTCAAACTACCCGTGGTTGGTTGCTCAGAAATGCTTTGGAAACCTCAGACAATAAGAGTTGCAGTGTACTTTCTGTTCAGGGGCAGAGTACTCCCACAGATCTTCTTCAAATGCGATCTAATGATTGCTTTCTCATCTGGCCCTTCGTTTTAGTTGTTTTGGCCCATTTTGCCCTTTCTACCATTCCCCCTCTTTTCACTCTTTCCACAAATTTTAAACAATTCTCCTATGAGAGAGATACTCAGAACCAAGCTTCCTACTATCCCTAGTGCACTGTCTGTCCAAAAAGAGCTTATTTCCCTGCAGCAGGACATCAAAGCCTTCTGAGATGTTTCCTGGATGTGCTTTAGGTTATTGTTTTATCTCTTATGGTCTCTTCCGTTTTTATTTTTTTCTCTTAATGGATGTCTGTAGTCTCTATTAATCAAATCTCAGAGGAAAGACTTCATGAGCAAAAATGGACGTCATGAGCTTTTAGCCAGGTGAATCCTTTTCTCCCAGTAATACCCTCTTCCCAACCAACGGAAAATCTCTAAAGGAAAGGGCACTCATCACCAATGAGATGATTTCAGCTGCAGCTGTAATAATCCATTGGAATATTTCTTCCATTGTCTTTGAATGGATTTTTATAAAACAGAAGGGCACAGCTCTGCTCCACAGGTTTTCAAGGAGAGCATTCTGGCAGACAGGACTGGTAAAGCCAAGCACCATGATCCCCCAGCCCACACCATGCATGTGAGGAGGCAGAGGAACCAGCCTGATAATATGTCCGTGAAAGTGCCTGAAGCAGTAGTATCTACATGGTGTGTGAAATTTGGGATGGCATCTCTCAGTATCAGCCCCCTCAGCCATGACGTGTCCTTGTAGGGACCATGGGAAAAACAAGCCTGGATCTCCTGGGCTCTGCTCTCTTTCCTGGCCAGGTCCCAGCCATTGACCCTACAACAGCAAGTTCAGCTTTGCCTTCACTGAGAAGCTTTATGCCAGCTCTGGAGAGAACTTTGCATCAGAGAGCCAGGGTTTGGATTTACAAAGCAGTAGCTGCACATTGATGTGGGTGTTACCAGCACACAGTACAACACCTTTGCGAGACACTTGGTGAAATATTCACCACACACCAGTATCTTCCCCAGAGGGAAGGGTTCCTCGGAGAGATATTCAAAGTACTTTAACATCCTTTGAATCATTTTCTGTGAGAGCCTGACTCCTTCTTTTGAATACAGTGGAATCCTAGAGGCAAAGAGGCAGTAAAATTTTTTGGGAAAGTACTTACAGAATAGTATCATCCTCTCATAATCTCTGCCATTAATTTCACCAGGGTTACTTGCAATAAGTTCCTGACCAGATTCTAACCATAATATGTTACACAGTTGTGCTGATTTAGTAAGATTTAGGTAGTCATTATAAATATCTTTCAGCTAGCAACAGCCAGCATGTCTGGTTGTGTGTACTAGCAAGCAATTTCAGTGTGTGACCTTTACCTGCTGCTCCCAAGGATATGGTGAGTTTGTATCCATTTCAAAGATCAGATAATTATTAGATGGTTCTCTAGGAGTAATTCTACAATAAAGCCTTAGGTTTTATAGTCTAGGGGCATAACTGAAGAGATTAGAGAGTAGTAATTCACACTCTTGATATCTGAGATTTTTCTTGAAATGAGCAGCTGTTCCCCCTCCCCAAATTAGACACTTTGCATATATATCATGCTGTTACTTACCCTCGACAGTGCTGCCTTCACGTGTACTCTAAAGAAATCATCATCCATGTTCCAGCTAGAACTATAGTGAAAAAATAAATCTACACAAATAAGGCATTTATCAATTCCATTTTCCATAACGTTAAATAAAAAAACACGACACACAATTCATAAAATCACAGTGTTAGAAAAGAGTGATGAAATCTGCTAATCCATCACTTTGACTATTGTTTCTGACAGTCTGTTTGGTAGTGCTCTGATACTGTCAAGACTTACAGAATGAAATGATCAACTATCTGTGCAGAACTGAGACCATTTTGTGAGCATGTTTGTCTATATGTGTCAAAAGCATGATGATTTCTGGTGTTTATCCTACGTGTTTTCACAGTGAAGACAATTTCTTTGTATGACAAGAACATACTAAGGTGACAATTTTGGATAAGCAAGATTTGGATTTTTCAGGTTTCTTATTTTATGTTTCACTGCAAAGACTTTGCATGCTTCTTGACTTGTGTCCTCGAGTCAAGGAGTTATAACGTGAGTTCACTGCGTCCATCTGCCAGGAAAGAACAGCATCTGCTTACATTAGAGGGCTGTACTACCAACTGCTAAGGAGATTCATCACTGGCATCTACAGTCTCACGGTAGGATAATGAAGCCTATTGATTCTGAGAATTTAAGTTGCCATGAAAAGGCTAAATTTCTTTCTGAACACTGTTACAAGAGGTAAGACCTAAGTCATTCTTATTCAAGTTATCACCAGGTTAAAATCACTTATTACATATGAATTTTAATAAATTCTTTTCCACTTCTGAGCCTCTCAATTTCTTTTTTATGTTCAAGATTTGTACTTGTCTATCACAGTGACAAGACTATTGAGGGCAAAGAGTAGAATTTAATGTTTCTGTGACTATAGAAATGATTCATAGTTCTACTAGGATGAAAAGCATCTTTCAAATGTTATTCAACTATTAAATACTGTTTCAGCCTCAGACTGGCTTCACAACTGTGTATGATTTACTAATTATATATGATGAATCTACTTATTTTTCATTCTAAAAGACCTGGTTTTAGTGCTCTTGGACACCGGACAAGACAGAATTCAGTGCTGATGCTTGAGATGGTGGCAATCCTTGCATCCCTTACATGCAATGCCAAATGCCTGAGACTGACCAAACTGGCAAACTGAGATACCCCAGTCTACTAATCATGGTTTTAATGGAAATCCTTGAGGAACAAAGGCCCAGTGAAAGAAAATAACACAGTGGTGTCAGTGTATTTCCAAGGGCTGGTCAGAAATAAGTAATATCTGAAACATTATTTTATTCATGTTGTCGTAAAGATTAAGAACAAATCAAAAGAGCTAAGGCAGCACATTCCATTAATACTAACTAGTTAAAAGAAATAAAAAAAGAGACCACAAGGACTGCTTAAAATGTGAATTATTTTTTTGTATAATTGCAAGAAAGGACCCGGGTTTTGTCTGCTGTGAAAGGCTTTTCCTCTGAGGCATAGTTAAGAAAAGTTGACTCTCGTCTATTGCAGGGATGGACTACGAGGTGTTTTCATAACTGATGGCAAGGATAGGAGAGTAATAGCGTATGTTTTCAGTTGTCATCCTAGGTTTTTGCTTTTTTTTTGAGCTGTTTTCCAGTTCAGTCTCCAAATACTTTAGCTTTCTGCTAGGCTGAAAAACACTGATCATCTTGTCCAGTGTTAAAATGCATAAAGGTGAATAAAATGTATGAAAATTTATTTTATGTATTCACATATTTAACAATCCCAGTGCCAAACCTGAGTGGGCTTTGTGATCTGGGATTGGGAGTCCAAGTGCTGCATGTGTCTGATGATGACTTATCATTGCAAGAGCATCTCCTATAAAAGGATATTCTGCTCGTTGAGTAAAATCTTGGAGAGCAACAGTAGGAGAGATGGAGCCATCCCAGAGCTTGCTTCCTTTCTAAATTCACTGATGAGAGGACATACAAGGAAGCCAAGAAGGAGTAGAAAATACCAGCCTCCACCTGACTGAGAATGGGAGTTACTTACCAAGATTAACAAATATTCAGGATCCAGCCACCAGTTCTACTGCCCTGCAATGAAACTCTTCAGGCATAACCTCAGTTAAGGTTTCTGTGCCCGAGTAGATGGCTCGTGTTGCTAGTGTCCACAGGAATTTCCATTTTGCTCTACTCAAAGTCAGTGTGTGAAAGGAAGAAGAGGAATCCACTGTGGAAGATACTCACTTACATTGCAGCTTTGACATTTCACCCACTACTGTTTTAACCCTGCTCAGCTGCCATTTGTTTGCTTTGAAATGGAGCCATTGTGCTGTGAAAGATCAGACGCTGATACAAAACCATGATGTTGGGAGCAAAACTGCTTCCTCGGTGGGCCCTGGCCTATGGTTAGTGCCATACAAATGACAAAGAAACTGCCTTTTAGGGCTTTAACCGCAGAGATACAGTTGCCTCTCCTAACCTCCAGGAATCCAGGTGTGGCCATCAGTGCCGTATGCTTATTTAAATAGTGTTAAACCATCGGTGTGTGAGGGCTGTCACCCCCCAGGACCACACAGACTTCAGTATTGCTGCACAGGGCAGATCCTGGTACTTAGCATGATCAAGGACAAGTTCAGAGGCATGCTCTGAAGTTAACAAATACATCCCCTGATTGCAAATCTTTATTACTTTTTAAGTGAGCCAATATACTGTAATGCAAAATGGCATTATCACTAATGAAATAAGATAATTACATTAATGGCGTGACCGGTGATGGTAAGTTCACATTGTACAAGTTGTAATGAGGCTTCTGGATCAATAAGCAGCTCTTTGGCTGGTCACATCAGGCACACAGAGTATAATGTTTGTGAGAAAAGCCTTTAGGAAATGCAGAAGTTTAACTCTAAAGATACTGGAACAATTCTATTTATAATTCCAGATTTTCCTCTAGTCGCACTTATCTGTCTTATTACATGTTCCATTAAACAAAGTGATACAATTCTACGTTAAAAATCCCAGTGAGCTAAATGGTGCCATATTTCTGATATTTCTTGAAAATTACAAGTGGAACCGGCATTGTTATTATTCCTTGAAAGAGCTAAATGCTATTCTTTTAGCTAGGATGGAAAATTCACGAATTTTATTGGTAAAGTATTCTTGATAGGAACTTTCCCAAATGCTGAAATATTTCTCAATGTTTTTTCAGTTTCTTTCCACAAAAATCCTGTGCAAGACTAATTGAAAAAAAAATTGTATTTCTCTGACACATCTAGTTAAGTAAACAAAGCATTCCTCTGTGCCTCTCTCAACTGTCACTGATATTGGGAAGGAACATAAGGACAATGATAGTGAAATCTTTTGTCTGCCTATTTCCCTTGGTGGTATTATTTTATTTTTTTCTTCCAGTGGACAAATTCTGAACAGTCCATAAAACTATGCTCTCCTTCTTCAGGAGCCAGACAAGAAAAAAATAAATATCAAAAGCAACTGATTGGAAAGTAGCTTTGCAGCTGTGCCTTCTCCTGCAGCAGAATACCACAGTGTATGCGCTATGCCCAGCTCTACATTGCACCCTGGCAGCAGCACAAAGGGGATGTGAAGCCAACAGTCATTTTCTCCTGGGATTTCCCCTGGCTGTTTTTGGGGAGGGAGTGAATGCCTATAGAGTCAGAATTAGAGGGAGAAAATGAATGTGGCTGAAGGCAAAATGATCTGGGCACAGGAACTGTCCCTACAGATCAAGATGACCCAACATCAATCAGCCGAAGAAGTCTCCAGGCTGCTTTAACTGCAATCCTGGATGGTCTTGGGATATTGCTATTGATTGAAGCAACATGAATTCCCTTGGTAAGTTACTCATGGGACTTGAGGGCATTTACAGTGCATTCATATCAGCAAGAGTCCATTTCTGTCGCCAAACAGCAACAACAACAAAAAGAAGTACAGGGTATGACTTGAAATATCCCAGTAAGGATTTTTTTTCACTGAAGTTATTCATAATACACTTCCCAGGATGCAGAAAAATTTACAGCCTTCTGCCTGAGGAAGGTGTTAATAAAAGCAATGCTCTAGACATTGTACTGGGGCTTTGTGGAATGCCTGAGAGGCAGGAGCAAAGTATTTTCGACAACTTTGTTTAACAATAAACAACATAAAATATGTTCAAGCAATGTTTTGGTTGATTTTCAAGCCTTTATTTGCCATTATTAAACTTGGTTGGAAGATGATTCCTTAATTGCTGTCCCACTGGGCCCATCTCGGAAATGAGATGTGTATCTCATAAGCTTATCCCTCAGAGTTATGTTTTAAATAAGTTCCATGTCAACTAGGAGATTTAGATATACAACTGACACTGGGAAAGAGCTTTCAAAATGAAACTGGTGAAAAATGGTAATATCTAGTTTTCTGAAGAAAGTCATAATGAAACATGTTTTTATCTAGTTTAAAAATATGTTAGTGTTAGACAATCAGCATGTTTTAATTGCATAATGTTTTAAATCTGGAATTTTATTCAAGTTCAATATTATTAATATTCATTTATTATAACATCATTTCAGGAAATTTCTCTTTAAAGATGATTGTTCAAAGTGGAAACAAAATTTGTTCCCATGTCCCTTTCGTTTATGTGCTGTGTGTGGAGTTTCCTACAATTTAATAAAAAGGAGGTAGTTTGATCTAGAAGGACAATTATTGAAACATAAGTAGCAATTCTCCAGTGATTCTGAAATAAAGTTAATATAATCTGCCATTACAATAAGAGGCTGTAATTAAGTAACATGAAATAGAGTGAAAAAAGTTCCAAGCTGAAACTAAAAATGTCAAAAAACACCCGTAAGACTTTTCCCAAATGTAAACAAATCCTGAAAGATTTTTTGGTTTGGAGTTTAGTTTACAAGTTTTCTCAGAGGATTTTTCAATGAGATTGAAATGATTTGGAAAGAGTGTCCATTTCAACAAAAACTTCTGCAACGCAAAAGAAGATGTCAGCCCCACTGCTATGAGGAGGCACAAACAAGCCATGGCAATGCCTGTAGCAGAAGATGTGCAGTATAGCTCAGACATCTGAATGCTGTTCTGCTCTTCCTTGGACCAGAGAAATAATGCAAAGTTATGAGATAGATAGACATGAAAAACTGCTAAATCTCACTCCTAAATTCATTCTTCATAATCAACAGGATATTTAACTCCAAAACTAGCCCCTTCACAGTTTCCTCAAGTTCTTCAGTCTTTGCTGCGATCACCCAGCAGAAGGTCTGAGCTTGAAATTTAGTGTAGGCTATAACCTGTGCCACAGTCCCTACCTGGAAACTTAATTAAACATCAGCAAAGAAAAAGGCAGTGTTTAAAACAGACAGTAAGAAGATAGCAAAGCACACTTCCTTCAGAAGTAAAGTAAGCTGTAAACACCCTTTTTGCTCTTCACAACAGACATAAACGTGTTTACCTAAAGCAAGAGACTTAAAGCCAGGCAAGGTGTAGTGCAGATAATGAATGGTTATCATCCAGTGAGATCCTCCACTTGGACAGGCTGTTAAGAGAACTTTTGGACTCTTCTCCCTGAGGTCTGCACAAGGCTGGCTGACACTGGAGATGAAAGCATTGTGTGCAAAGATGTATCTCAAGATAAGTCAGTGAAATACTAAAGTGTTACATGGGAGGCTGGAGAAGATGATTGATTAGTCCTTTGTGATTGATTAATATCAGCCAGAAGATCAAAACAGTGGTGTTTGTTTGCACCAAGAGAGGACCCAGAAGCAAGTGCTGATCTGCTAACTAAACATTTTGCTGTGCTAACAGCAAATTGTATATAAAATTTTAACCAGTGTGATATTTCTCCCAGGAACTTCTCTTCTGAAGTCTGTGGCTTCAAGACTTTCAAAATCAGAGACAGTACATTTGCATTCTGTAGGTCTTGGGTAACTTTTGTTCTATGAAATTCTAGTTAAATTTTTAACTAGTTTGTGAATTTGCCATCCAGAATTCAGTTTGTCATCCAGGTTTATTATCCAAGTTTTTCATCCAGAATATCATTACAAAGGCATTCAACAACTGACCTGTAGTCTCTGTACCAAGTAATAAAAAGGACTTTGTTTTAAATGGACATTCCCAAGATTTCATTGTTTAGGTCCCCAGTCTTGTTAAAAAGCTGTTGCATGGATAGCCTGGTGCCAATAGCAATTCCATTATATACAATCCAAACCTATGAATTTGAGCTGTTTTATTTTTTTTCTCAAAATGGATCTTAAAGACCTTTATACACACTTATCATTTAAATTAGAACCTGTTTCCACACTGGAAGCTTAATTCAGGAAATAGGAATGTGAAGCTTTGCAATTCTGGGTAAAGTAATTTCTGGTTTGAGAAAAAAAGCTGCTCAGGTCTCAAGTGGGGAAAGCAGAGTAAACCTTGATTGAAGGGCACTAAGCTAATCACATTCTACAGTTACTGAGGACAGCTAAAACATCATTTATATAGTAATGATTGTTTAAATTATCTTATTGAATAATTTGCCGATCCCTAATAATTTTTTTATTGCTGACCAGAGGAAATAGCTTTGTTACTGGTATCAGCTTGTCTATGCAATAGATTTCAGCAAGAAGCAGTCAAAAATCTATATCTATCTACCAGTCTTGTTTTGCTTTATTTCTATTTATTTTTCTTAAAAAAAAACCCAAAACCAAACTTTTCAGTTTCAGCCTCTGTAAAATTATTTTCTAAATACTGTTATAAAGTAAGTTTAAGATGTGTGATTTTTTTTGCTTTTGTTGAATATTGTCAAATAAACAGATTAATGTTTATGACTACTCACATCATGAATCTGAGAAAATACCTGTTTTGTGAAATACACACAGATTAACACAGTCTGACTGGTTACGGTGCTGCTAAATCCGCTGTCTCTGTTCCCATGGTAACAGAAGGATTTACCCTGGGCATCACTTCTCACTACAGACAAGCTGGAGACAGACTCATGCAAGGTAGCCAGTTTATCCTCCTTGTATTTTAAATTTTATTTCTAGCATTGACTGCCAAGGTTATTTCTTGTATTCCAACCAATTCATCTTCCTTTCCTGTGACAGCAGGCCACTGTGGAGAAAGGATGGTGAGAAGAGAGTCTTTAGTTCTTCTAGTTTTATCCCAAGTTTTTCTACAAACCTTTTTACCATCACCAGCAGATAAAGTCTACCCCTCCCCTGAGTTTTGCTGCTGTACGCCATGCTGTGGCTTTTTCCTTCCCCATGACCTCTGACTGCCTCCCACCACTGGCCTGGCCATTCGTTCACCCAAAGGAAAGAGTATCCACAGAGGTCTTGCTCTCAAATCCTCTCCCAGCTGAGCAGGAACTTCTTTAATTTCACTGAGAAAGGCTTTGGTTGATAACTAAATTATGGCTACTTGGTAGTTAGTGTAGAAGCCAGAAACTACCACTCTAAAAATGCAGATTCCCACTTCATAGTCTTGATTAAATACCTTTGATGACCTGTATGATGGTTGGTATCCTCTGTCTTCTAGCAAGATCTGGAAAAGCTATATACGTGTGTGAACAGTACAGTTACGTGATAACAAAGAATGAGCTCTGCTGAGCTAGGCAACGTAGATTTTGAAAAATCTTCTGTTTCAGAGAAGCTTGAAGTCCAGTAATTGGTTATCAGATCTAATTAGCTCAGTGAGAGAGAGACACAGTTCTCATGTCTGGTTACAAACGAAAGCATGAACTGAAGAAATTCTGTTTAGTTACATGTGTATTAAAGTCTATGTTCTCCATCGACTGCAGTCATGCATTTTCACATAGTGAAGGTTGTCTAATTTCGGCTAAATGGGGAAACAATACTATAAGTAATCTGTATTTTAATGATGTATCTAGGTCTCTCCCATCATTTGATTTCACATCCCTCTCTGAAAAGTAAGTGTCATCAACTGACCCACACCAAAAGAAAAACCTGAAATACACTTGTAAATAGGTGAGAAATGTGACTCCCAGCTCCAGGAAACAATGGAGAAAATGCAGAAGGAAACAAAGACCAAATAAAAGATGTCAAAGTTATCTTGAGTGATAGAGCTGAAAAATTGCAAGAATGCCAGCCTTCAAGTAGAAACTGCAGATTAAAACTTTACAGCATGATGGAGACATTGGATGCTGGGGTTTTCAAAGCCACCTAAGAGAGTTAAAATTATGGCAACATGAGATTATTCTGACTTTTGCCAAGGGTTACAGAGCTGCACTTTAAAAAGCAGCAGGGACTCATGAGAGTATATTACTTTACCATTCAGTCTCAACAGGCAGTTTTCAAGATCTTGCAAACCTTCCCTTGAGTGATCATCACATTTTAGTGAATGGTACTTAGTGGAGTAGCTGGAGGCCGTTTTATAAATCCCTCTGTGTCACGGTGAATTGCACTGCTTGTAACTGGCAATAAGATAATACACAGAGCAGAGTCAAGACTGGCACATGTGGAGTTAGTGAGACTTAAAGTGACTTTATGTGTATCGCATCATTCTAGTTTTCTTTGGTATTAGTGGTGTCGGTAGTTCATTTTTAGTTTGCTTTGGTCTGTTCGGACTTAGGGTGACCCTGTGTGGTAACATTAGCTAATCATAGTATATGATATTTTTTTATGAGCTAGGAAGCCACACACACATGATGCATTTTATTCTGCAATAATGGGAAAGAACAAAGAAATAGTCAGTCTGCTTCTAAAGATGAACAAGGAAGAACAAAGGAAATGGGGCATAGCCCTGAGGTCTGCGCTTGTTCCTCTTGACTGTCTGTGAAACCTTTTTTTATGTTTTGGATATGCAGAAATAATAAGTGGCTCCTATGAGAGGTAATATTTCTGGAAATCTAGAGAAACAATCAGTAGCTGCTGGGTAATTTATGTGCCTATTCTTCAAAATGGCCCAAGTGTTTTTTCTTCTAATATCTAACAAGCACTGTTATAATTAGAAGCTTTTGAAGCAGGCAACCTGGTCTTTTGGTGGTATTTGCAGGGTTCCACATCATGTGTTAGCCTACTCCCCAAACTTGTCGTCCCAGACTTATTTTTATTGCTGTTTTTATGTCTCCACCATGTAACATTATTTTGATCTATTTTATAGGCCATAAAAACTGTAAAAAGGTTTTGCATGTGCAAATTCCTTTGAAATTGTGGAAGCTGAGCTTGCAGGACTGTGCATACTGTGCCGTGTCCTCAATCCTGAGCATGTTTGGCATTGCTCTGTGGTCCTGGATGGCTGCATTGCCTCAGCTCCCTGTGGAGATACGTTTTTAATTCTTTGATGCCAGCAAAATGATACAACTTTGTCCCGTTTCCCTGAAGTAATCGTGCAGAACAGAGCGTGCAACAGATTTGATGTTAGCACCAAAATTAATCACAGGTTTTGATTTAAAACCAACAATACACACCCCACCCATAAAGGGAGTCTTGCTTCACAAAGACAGTATGAGATTTTTAAAAATAAATTAACAAAATAAAGTAAAATAACACTCTGTCCAAGCTGTTGATCCAGTCTTTGTGCATAAAAAGGAAAGACAGGTTTTTTACACTTTGATCTAACAGCTTTAATGTGAAAAAATGGAGAGGAAAGACCTAATTTGTTGGTTTAGAAAAGTAATGCCACTCATTAATCAGAGCACTGAAGAGAGAAAACAGAAAATGACTTGAGTTGCCTTTTATCACACAGACCTGATGATAAAATATCCACTTCTACTGGAAGCCTCACCATCCCAGTTTCATTGAATACACAGTAATTCAATCATGACTAGGAATAATTTATTTGTAACAAGGAAGGCTTCTGTTTCTCCATAATGATTTGATTATATCTTGTCAGAGGAACCTTAAACCCATCAAATGTCAAATGAATTATATCAAACATACTATTTTCATAGCAGCTGGATATGAGTAACTGATGAAACAGAGCTCTCTATTTTCATTTTGTACTGTGAATGATAAAATGTGGCTTGTAAAATGCAGCCTGTGACACAAATTCATGCAGGTCCCGAATTTCCCACCTTTAAAAGGTCTGTTTCATAAATATGATCTACTCATTTACTCAAAATATGAAGTCATAATTTGCTGGGGGAATTGTACCCCAGAACATTCTTCTATTAAATATGTATGCTTTTTTTTTTTAAACATTCAGAGGAAAGTCATCCCTGTTCATGACACGTGGCCTGATAATGCACTTACCCAAAAATTAGATTTCAGATAACATTTCATCCCATATATCTCTAAAAGCAGTTCCTGGAAAAAAGGAGTGTGGGAAAAGGTCTGCCACAGGGCCAGAGGGTGGGAGGCAGCCACAAGAGTACCTGCGTATCTGTCCCAAAAAAACCTGATGTGTGGGTGTCCCATGGGGATCGGCTTTACCTTGCAGCCCAGACCAGGGCTTGGGGTGCCTGCCTGCACTGGTGTACGGCCTTTGCCTATGGCTGGACCTCTTTGATCTGCCTCACTGCCCAATCTGACCGAAGCAGTCAGCACGGGGGAGAGGAAGATGAGTTTCTTGCGAGCACAAGTGGAAAAAGAATCACGAAGTGATAGCAATCTGCAGCAGCTGCTGGTAGATTGTTAAGACAGATCCTGACCAGTTTCAGAAGCATACAGTCCTTTCTTACTGTTCTACGTAGCACCCTATTTTGCTACACATTTTGGTGTATCAGAGACAATCTAAGTGGGCTGGGTTCAGATGTCAGAAGGAAAGAAAATACTGCCATGTATATAGGGTACAATTTTCCCTGGATGAGAGTTGGAGAAAGCAAGAGAAAATGGGCGGCTCATACCCATGCACCTGTCAGTACTCCTAGCTAATCCTTCATGGGCACTGGTACCGTGCTCCTTCTTCACTGTTGTATCTGAGCAGATAACATTTGCTCACTTTTTAAGTAAAAAAGACCACCACTTCTTCAGTATAGATTTCAGAATAAAATATATAGATTTTAGCCTTAGAAAATGACTGCTGTGGACAGATAGAAAATGTAATCCCTCTTTATGATGTTGGGAATAGTATCTTTCAAATGGGATTTCTCTGCACCTAAGCTCTATGTCCTTGTGATGCATAAAATGGTGAGCTTGCTGCTGGCCTCTAAGGAAGAGGGGGGAACAATGGACAGAAGTTGCACATTGGAATGGGTTGTTGTCACTCTGCATGGGGACAGCAGAAATTGCAGCTAAAGAGATGAAATTTTCTTCTCTTTTACCTTGACCAATAACTTGAGGAGCCCTCAGAACAGACAGAAATTCATAGCTGGGGAGGTAGCAGTACTAAGCAGGGCAAGGTAAAAGAGTAGTATGGACTCCTACCTTGTTGTAGGAACCAACTCTGTGACAAATTATGCTTTTGACACATCACCTCTGAGAGTTCAGTAATGGGATTTTCTAAAGACAGCTGGGCAGCAGGAGGTAGCATCAAAGATGTTTCTGGTTCTCATTACAGATGACTGCAAAAAAATAAGTAAATCCATGTGAGAATTCACTCAGTATCAGTAAAACTGAAGTGAGTGCAACTGTCTCTAATGGTGGTCCAAGCAACACTTTTAGAGGCTGAAGACAGACCCTGAATACTTGGACCATGCTGAGAGCCACCTCCAAAACCATGAGGTGAATGTGGCAGAGACAACAAGGAAGCAAGTGGGTTTTGCTTCTAGGAAATCTACACCCTTGGACAAGGAAATGAAATAATGTCTGAGTATCACAGTTTTCTTTTCCCATATTCCAAGTTCCTTCTTATTTATAAAGTATTTCCTTGTTTTATACAGAACTCCCGTGCTTATGACTAAAGCAACACCACTTCTGAAGAGAAACTAGGGGAGGTATTTCTTTTCCCTGTGCTTCTGGGTGTAAGGCTCAAGCTAAGAATATTTCTTAGTTTTACAAAGAAATGTAGATGTTTTCAGCTCCTCTTGCTTTGAATAATACATTACCAGAAAAGAAAATAGATCTGCATGTAGAGATAATTAATAGAAACTGTCCCATCTTATTCACATGAACACACTGCAATCAGTGTAAATGTTGGTAAGTATAAGTTTAATGAGGTTGTTGTCATAAGTAGTGGGTTATAGCAGGTTGCACCTTCCACCGGGTAGTATGGTGGTCAGCTTTAGGAATGCAAGAAGACATCAAGGTTGCTACCCAGCTCTTTCCCTACTCCTTTGCATGCATTTTAGTGGGCTCTGTGGGCAGACCTCAGAGTAGGAGCAGGAATGTGTCTCGCTTCAGCAATTCAGGTTCGTTTTGAGATTTGCCTATCTTACTAGGTTACAAAATCAAGTATAGTGGCTAGTTTATAAAACACCATGAGGTAAAGGAGTCACAGTTGTAAAGAAAGAATAAAATTTCCTCCAGTCCGTACTAGTAGCACTGAAGAAAAAATCAATTATGAACAAGAACACTTACATACCTTTAGTAACTGCTGTTCCTGGTCGGAATGCCAGACCTGAAACTCAGTGGCTGGAACTCCTAAGTTGTTATTATGTTCCCATAAAAGTAAGGACATGAAAGAATTTTATTCAAACATATTTCTGTCAACAAAACTGCTGCATTATCAGTGTGATCATTCTCTCAGTCAATGGAAATATTCTGGGATTTCCCAGAAGTTTTATATTTTAAGAGAAAGTTTGTCCTGGGTTTGGCCAGGACAGGGTTAGTTTTCACCAGAATCCAGGAAGGGGCACAGCCGGGTGGGCTGACCCAACCCCAACCTGGCCAAACAGAGCCGGGTATTCCATACCATGTGCCGTCTTGCTGGGTTCCGGTGGGGGGGGCGGCGTGGCGAGAGCTCACTCGCGGCTCCGGAGGGCACAGCGGCGGTGCGGTCCGAGAGGGCGGTTCTGTTCTGCGGGTTTGTTTTGTATAATTCCCCTTTTCTGTGTTGTTGTTGTTCCCGTTCCGTTAAACTGTCCTTATCCCGACCCACCAGTTTCTGCCTCTTTCTTTCCGTTCTCCTCCGCACCCCGGCAGGGGGAGGGGCAGACGCGTGGTGCTTTTGTTGCCGGCAGCAGCCAAAACCAGAACAAAGTTCTAGAATAATGTTGTGTTTGAAAACTTGCTAAGGACAATATTATTGTTCTTTTCCTCATATTTGATATTCCTTCTAGGTCACCACACTACTTTCTTAATTTACTGATTAGTATGTTGCAAAAACTGTATTTTTTACGATTTTCCCATAGTATTTCTCACTTGCGTTGTTCTGTAAGATCAAACTATGTATCCCAAGAGGCTGTAGTTATGAATGCATGTAAAATTTTTTATTCCACCAGTAGATTTAATTCTTCATTAAGGCCAGTGACAAGTCAGAATAAGTGTGTAGACTTCAGTGAGAGCTGTTCTGTTTCCTACACCCTGAAAGTAAAGTGGGCCTCCCACTTCTAGAGTCAGCTCTTCAGGAAACCTAGATGCCACTACACTTTAACTGTCTAGATCTAACTGAAATGTGGTTATAGTCAAGTATTTAACAGCATTTCACACTTCTCCTGTCATCTGGATTACATAACAATGTGCTGATTTTATAAACAGCAACTACTCATTTTTGTGGTTGAGTTTTACTGGATGCACAAGAGAAACATCTGACTAAATAAAGCTGGAGACAGGAAAATTGAATGCAGAGGAAGGGCAAGCATTCCTAGGCACTTGCAAACCCAAACAGTGCCAGGATTTGCAGACTGCAGTGCCACCACGCAAGGCCCCCACGTACATTTCCAGCCAAGAAACCATAAGAACTCACTTTCTTGTGGTGTTGAAAGTGCTTTTGCTTGGCATGTGCTCTTAAAAACCCTGTGAATGCCACTTACACTATTAAGTGCATAGGGGCAAGAGTATTTAACTGTGCAACTGCAGGAGGTTAGCAATGCCAAAAAGCGTTAAAAATCAAAAGAACCCACATGTATAAACACAAATGTTGGAAGTGTAATAAAATATGTGAGGCAGACACTCAAGCAGGGTAAATCAGATGGCTCTGCTGGCTTCAGCAAAGCTCTGTCAGCCTAGGCTAATTCGGGGTCTGCTCTGGTAAATACCTGGCGAGCAGACACCTGTCTCTGTGCTCTGGTAAATACCTGGCGAGCAGACACCTGTCTCTGTGCTCTGCTTGACCTCTGCCGAAACAATTTTCTCTAAGCTATTGTTACTAGTGTGGGGTGTATTACACTATGTGATTCTTGTTACTGCTTCAGCAATGTGCAGAAGCATGGAACTTCAGGGAGACATTTTCCTGCTATGTTTCATACTATAACAAAGGATTTCTTTTCCTACGTCATTGTACTATGGAGGTGGTAGGAGAGGCCTTTGTTGCATATAGGTCAGCTCAGAAGATGCTGGAGAAAGTTCATAAATTCAGCTCGTACTAAGAGGTTCTGAACTACTATCTTCTGCAGATTTTTTTGAGCCAAGTGAACATAAGTATTTGGGATTGGACACAACATATGGAGTCTGTACTTAAGAAATCTTTCATACAAGTGGGCTAGTCATCTCTTAGACTGGGAAAAGTGAACATTACAATTCAACAAAGCCAAGTGCAAGGTCCTGCATCCCCAGTATCAATACAGGTGAGGGGCTGAAGGGATTAAGAGAAGACTTGCCAAGAAGGACTTGGGGGTACTGGTGGATAAAAAGCTGGACATGAGCCAGCAATTTGCACGCACAGCCCAGAAACATGATCAGCAGGTCGAAGGAGTTGATTCTGCCCCTCTACTCTGCTCTGGTGAGACCTCATCTGGAGTCCTGCATCCAGCTCTGGAGCCCTCAGCACAGGAAAGACATGGAGCTGTTGGAGCAGGGCCAGAGGAGGCCCACAAAAATGCTCAAAGACATGAACAGTTCTCCTATGAGGAAAGGCTGAGACAGTTGGGGCTGTTCAGCATGGAGAAGGGAAGGCTGCGGGGAGACCTTATTGCAGCCTTTTAGTACTTAAAGGAGACCTACAAGAAAGATGGGGACAAACTTATTAGCAGAGCCTGAAGTGGTAGGACAATGGTTTTAAGCTAAGGGAGGGGACAAATTTTTTACCATGAGGGTGGTGAAACACTGGAACAGGATGCCCAGAGAGGTGGTAGATGTCCCATCCCTGGAAACTTTGAAGGTCAGGATGGATGGGACTCTGAGCAACCTGATTGAGTTGAAGGTGTCGCTGCTTAATTCAGGGGGGTTGGAAATAGATGATCTTTAAAGCTCTCTTCCAACCCAAACTATTCTATGATTCTATGAATTCCCAAGGATTAGGCAGCACTTCTTTAAGGTTAATCCTTTAGTGGTGATGTAGAGCTTGGTGTTTCAAAAGACAGATGAGTGTAGCCCATAGAAGTGAGCATGTTTCTGTGTATCATGGACAAAATCTCTGTCATGCTTGATATACGAATTGTACCAACCCGTACTCAGTGCTATTTTCTTCCAAACTGACTGCCTGGTCTTTCAGAGTTAGGGATAAGGTAAGTGGAGTTTAGCTTTTCTTATATAATTCTTGTATCATCCAACACGATCTATGTTAAGGCTCTTGCTGTGAAAGAGAGAGTCATCTGTTTGGCCACCTTCTGCCCATACTGGCAGCTTTTGTATTCACCGCACACTGAAGGCAGCAGTTATGGAAAGGCTCTGCAACCAGCTAATGACTCCTAGCATCAATGGGGGTTGAGAGATGATGTGCTGGATGGCACATTCCCAGGGACCAGCCCAGCATCACAGGTTCCTATTCATGAAACTTAAGAGCATTTGGGGGTTATTCAGAATATGGTCCCATGAATACCCATGGAGGGCAATAATGCAGAGAACAGCTAGTTCCTCATTCATTATCACGTAACCTGGCATGTGGCATGTGATGCACCAGAACAGGTAAGTCAAGAGGTCTGCATACCATTAAAGTAAGAAAGAAAAATTGACATCATTGTGGGATTCATCTGGCTAAGTGGGGAGGCCTACAATGTAGGTATTCACAGCTGAGAAAATCATCTTTGTTTGCTTTATAGTCAGTAAAGAGCCTGCTACTGAAATGTACAAAGCCATCTCAGCTTAAACAGGTTACACTAAGACATGAAATGAATGCCAGTCAGCCTCTGTTGACTCATATTGATTACACCCTAACAGGAGCAAGCAAGTAGCTCAGGACTAGCTCAGATGCGAACACCTGTGCTCTAGACACCTAGAATAAGCTGAGATGAATCCTAGTTCAAATATGCTAAAGGAGACTATATCCATGTGACTTAGAGGGAAAAAAGCCTTTCTTCCTATAGTCTTAAAGTTCAGGCAAGTGTGGAATTAAGAAGTTTCTGTAATGTACTAGTGCAGTAACAGGTAGTGCACGAGTGATTTTGGCTCCATCTTTGGCTCTCATTTCTCATTATTCCACTTCCATATCAGGATGCAATCTTGGGGATACACCACGTTAACTGTCCATTCCTTTCCCTCGTTCTCTGCAGTACTTGGTTTTAACTCACATTGTACACCTTAAAGCCACCAATTTAGTTGGAAATGTCAACAAAAATAATTTTAAACAGTTTTGTTGTTTGTTTCTTTTTTTCCAAAACCACAGTGATGGTTCAAAGATAGTGTCTCATTACAGGTTTAAGAATGGGGGCTTCAGAGCTAACTCTGGACTGAGCCACTTAGACCTGTCCTTACATGGGGGAAAGCCATCACACAATTTATCTCACTCCTATGTGAGCGAATGACTTAGAAAATGCCTTAAGGACAGTAGCCCAGTGAAACAGTAAGTCTTACATGGATCTTTGCCACTTACTGGATGCGGTTTATCTGTAGAGATGGATTTAAACTGCTACATCCAGACCGAAATGCTTAAACTTGACACAGAGTTCACGTCTGAGGCTTTTCCTTTCCTTTTTTGTTTGTGACTCATTGCCAGACAACATGGAAATGTGAAGTAATCTCAGGAAAGGTGGTAGGAAATGTGCTGCTAGGAGAACTTTCAGCACAGTAGGGGGGATTTTTTTCAGGAGAAATAAACTTTTTTTTTCTTTTTTTTAACAACACATGGCTGAGTTTATGGAAAACACTCAGGTCTATGATAAATACGTGCAAGAGATTTCCACTTGTCAATAGATTTCTCTTTGTTCCAGCTGTCTGCAGCTTCTTATCCTTAAAACCCGGTTTCTTATGTTGTCAGAATTTTTGGCTGTGAGAGAAGGTTCCACCTTGTTACAGTAATTTAAAAACACCTGTCATCATATATTTTCATATGGCAGTTACACTGGAACTAATCTCCACATAATCTTCTTAATATGAGATACTATAGGATTACTCTACAGATAGGGGTTTTTTATTTCATGTCTCATTACTTTTAGAACTTAATTTTACTTCTGATATTTCCATAGTATGTCTAAATGTGTCTTTCCTTGGCATGTTTGGTTTTCATCGATTTTTAAGGAAGATAAATAAGCACTACACTTTCTTTTTTTCTTTTAAATAATAATTATTCTCGCCACGTAATTATCACTGATCTTCCCTTTGACCCGTTTGAACCCCAGGCCTTGTAAGCAGCGTGGTGCTCCCCGCTTGTTCTCTGTGATGAGGTGAATAGTTGTGTGTTCACATTTGCATTGTCTCAAGGATGAAGAAAAACACTTAAACACATGCTTGATTTTAAGGCTGTGTCCATATCCTGTTGATAACCAGACACCTTGAGTGTTACATACAAGCAAGTAAACGATAGGATAACAAACTTTAGTTTAGAGAACAATTTCCAATATGTCATTTGTTTTTCTGTGCTATTAACGTACTATTATCAAGTTAGTAATTAAACTTGTTTATTCAAAATTCTTTTGCCTTCCTTCCTGACTGAAAGTCATCAGCTATTTGAACTCTCATAGGCACTATTTTATTTTATCATACACAGAATTGGTCTCATCTTTATTTCCGGTTCACGATGTTTTGTGGGGTTTAACCACTATTTAAATCTCTTTTAAAATATTGAAGTATATTTGATTATCCACACTTTTTATTTATTTATTGGTCATGAATACTTCCTATCTGTACACAGTCTGTATGCAGAGGACTAGCTGGTTTAGAGGTATGTGCGTATTTCTGAGTGTATAAATACATTAAATCCAACCCTTTGGTTTAAATAGCAATAAGGTGATAATAGCAAGTAATCATCGGTTAGAAAATGCCATCATTAAGGATGGATATACAACCTCAGTTAAACCTTGTGCTCGCGTGTTATCAAATAGTCTTTAATTGCAGAATGACAGATTTTTTTCCATGTGCCCTCTTTGCTGTGCAGAAGCAATTATATGCATTGAATCCACATCTTGCATTTTCTCCCTTCAACCTCACTAATCAGTATCCGCTTTCACGCTTTGTTTAGCACAACATCTTCCAACACTGCTCCAGATATAGCTTCTCCAGCTTGTATCTGATTTCTTCCCTGGACATTTGAACACTGTATTTTTGCGATGCCTTTTAGAACCAGTACCCTAAGTTACGAATTTAGGTCCTTTGAACATCTAGACTAAATGCCAGATGAAACAATGCTGCAAACCTCTTCACTAAACTGTTTGGAGAAGACATTGTTATTCTCCTTATACAGGTAGAAAAAGTTACAGTAGTCATCATGAATTATTAGCCTCTTAGTGTCCAGCTATTTTTTTATACACCATCTCTCCCAGTCTCTGAAAACCAGTTTCAACTTCAGATCTCTCCCAGGAGTATTGGTTTCATTCAAACTCAGGGGCACATCTGTGGTCCAGACTTACATCTTGTCCGTACTCCAACTCCAAACCACAGAATCACAGAATCACAGAATCACAGAATCACAGAATCACAGAATCATAGAATCACAGAATATTTGGGTTTGGAAGGGACCTCTGTGGGTCATCTAGTCCAACCCCCCTGCCGAATCAGGGTCACCTACAGCAGGCTGCACAGGACCGTGTCCAGGCGGATCTTGAATATCTCCAGAGAAGGAGACTCCACAACCTCTCTGGGCAGCCTGTTCCAGTGCTCCGTCACCCTCAG
>Ga0065711_1035320_pt1 | contig 22490 bp, 9 predicted proteins | sample Hoacrofraction12_FD_59098 | JGI IMG/M metagenome (GOLD analysis project Ga0065711, IMG submission 59098) | Hoatzin crop microbial communities from Cojedes, Venezuela - Epithelial fraction 12 v2 (version 2) | ecosystem: Host-associated > Birds > Digestive system > Esophagus > Crop | place... | reverse complement strand
CCCGTGTACTGTATTCTTGTTAGTTGCTTTGGATCTCTTGGAGAATTTGGAAAGATACAGAAAAGAAAAAAAACTTGCCTTATCACTATTTGCCTTAATTAAAAACCCATGCTTGCTTTTCAAAATGCTTTTTAGGAAAAGAGTTGTTCTATAGTCACCATTTTTAAACTAAACTTACTCAAAATATCTGATTAATTAGTCTACGATAATTAAATGATCAGATCATACACGTTTTACAGTTAGTTAAGTTATAGAAAGTGAATGTTTAACTAAACTCTACAGACTATTACGCCCATTTATAAAATTAAAGTATGATTTATGAAATTTTTTTAGATTCATTCTGCAGAAAGGTCTGGCTGTAATCAAAGTTACATTAGCCTTGCCTAGGGAGAAGCAGTTGTACTATCTGCATGGTAGCTGACTTGTCAAATTAACTGTTAGCTATGAGGTGATATTGACATGCAACTTTGAGCAAGTGGTAGCTGAAGTCATGTCAGCATGCGGGTTTTGGTTTAATATTTAGTTCACTTCTATTTATTTGGTCTACCGTGTGTTAAACTGCTTCAACTGAGTTGCAATTTTCAAAAGAGTTGACAAATAACTCTTCCATATTCATTTTATTCTTTTCTATCGGATTTAGTAAATGGAGAAATGTAGAATCTAGTACATTTTTAACTCCTTAGAGTTGATTCTGTGTAATAGTTACAACAACTTGCTGTAGCTTCTAGAAGATTATTCTTAGGACTTTCTGAAAGGCATGGAAACTCTTCTATGAACCATCTTTAGTGTTGTTTTAGGGAGTAAAACATGTTTAGTTTTAGAATGGAGGTATGTAGCACACAAATAACGGCTCCACTCCCTTTTGTGGAAATACTTTTGTGCTCAGATTCTGGGTTTTGAAGTGAGGCAAGTGTGAGTGAGCTAAGATAAAAGCACACCTTTTCATGGTATTGTCTCTTCCCAGCTTGCCAGTTGCTTTCTGACTGAAGATCGTCCTGAGTTGCTCAGTTTTTCTCCAACTGCTCTGACAGTCCTTTGTACTGTAAGGAGCATCATCCTGACAGGGTATTTCAAGGATCGGTAGTGGGCAGGTTAGGTTTGTAGAGATTTTGGTGTTTTTTTACTGGTTCAGTTGAAGCTGTTTGGTATGGGTTTTTTGATGCTGTTGTTTTGAGTCATCCAGATCATCAGTAGTCAAACAGTATAACCTTATGCACTTGTGCAATCTGGGACATTCAGATTTCAGTTATCATCTTATATCAGTAGTTGTTTGGGAAGGCAGGTCTTACTAAAATTTAAATTTCATATACTAAAATTACCTGCCATGATCCTGATGCGATCCGCCAAGTCACGTTTTGTGTCTTTAGCTGAGCCTGAAGGTGTTCAGTATCTTCATTGCTTGTCCGTTAGCTCTGAAGAACTCTGCATTCTGAAGAAACTGACATTTCTTGACTTAAGGGAAGAGCTAGACACAGGATAATGACTTCAGTGCGGTGACCAACTTTCATGACCTGATGAAGATAATATTCTTCATGTGGCCTCGAGTCACAAATTGTGTATCAGAAATGTATTTCACACAACTGAGATGAAGTGGAGTTTTAGCATTACTTTGCACATGGAAGACTGCTGCTTTAAGGGTTCCCACTGCTTGATTCCAGGATGACATACTAGGTTATACAGTTGAGACCTGGAACAACTCAGTGCTGTAAATCTCAGCAGCCCTTAATGGCTTGTGTTCTCAGCAGAGTCATAGGTTTGGGATACTCAAAAGTTTTTGTGTTAGCATAGTTGTGTTGTTGGTTAGATGTTACAATCTAAAGACTGTAACTCTTCAGACACAGCTGAGTTTCTTGAAAGCTCAACATCAACAGGCTGACCATTTGTAGCCTACTGGAACAAGGTTAAGCTGGAGCCAGCAGTTTATTTTTTTCCCTCTTCTGAAAATAACTGATGTTTTTAACATGTTATAAAATGTGGGAAGAAAATTTTATACTTTAGGAAAAGGTGTAATGTCCAAGGCAGAAAAACAGATGTATCTGGCAGATAGGAGACTGGAAGTTATGTTTTGGTCTTCTGTGATAAAGAAAGGGGTGTGCGTGGGGGGGAAAAGTTTTGATCAGAAATGCTAAAATAATTGTTCCAGAGTTTGTTGTATAGGAAGGGAAACATAGCAGAGTTTGGCCGTTAAAAATTGCTTGAAGATGTACTTGGATGTTAATAGTGGGGATTGAGATGCTGATTGATAATTGAACTTACCATATTAAAGTTCTTTAATAAAATTAGTTGTGTCATCTCCATAAACCAAGCTGCCTGGTTGCAAGTGTAACTTTGTGTCATAGCTATGCTTCTGAACTCCCAACTATCTGCCCTCATTGATTAATACATATATTTTGTTGTTAAAAATGTGTTTATTCTGCATGAAGTACTTCTGTCTTTCATGTACTGATTTAATAATTTTTTATGTACTCTAGTTACAGCGTTTAACCTGTTAGAATGGAAATGGTTAAGTTTGCCATAAAACCAGTGGAACAGAAAGTGCTTAGGCACTCAGTGCTGCATGGTGTCCTGTTTGGTTGTTTCTTTTCTCAAACTGCAAAAGAAATGTGGCAGATAATTCTGTAGGAATAAGAATCATGTAGCTGGGCATTGCTTTTTTAAGCTAAGTGGTCCAGCTTTGTCAAATGGAGTTACTTGCATTATGATAATGGATAAAACTCATGGTTTTCACATCACTGACTGTTATCATGCCGTTTATGTGTTAAGTATATTTTCTCAAATAGTCTGTTAACTGTCCTTCACAGTTAAAAAGTGCATCTTTTCTTATAACAAACATTTAGATTATCCGTTACAAATGGTATTTTTGTGGTACTTCGTGAAATCTAGTACAAAAGTGGTCACTGAAAAAAAAGACTTTCTTTTAACCTACTTCTACAGTAATATATTGGCCAAAAGGGAGAGGAATACCAGTTCTGTGCAGCTGTCTAGGTCTTCACAGACCCTCAGCCAATAGTTTACAGAATTGGGCAGGGGACAGAGTGGCTGGGAAGCTGCTCTGTGGAGGAGGTCCTGGGGTCTTAGGTTGGCAGTGAGCTGAATGTCAGCCAGCAGTGTGCCGTGGCAGTAGGGAAGGTCAGCAGTGTCTCTTTGGAGGCCGATAACTAGTGGTGTCCCCCAGGGGTCAGTACTGGGCCCAGTCTTGTTTAACTTTTTCATCAATGACCTGGATGAGAGTTAGAATGTACCCTTAGCAAGTTTGCTGATGACACAGAACTGGGAGGTGTGGTGGATACACCGGAAGGCTGTGCTGCCATTCAGCGTGACCTGGACAGGCTGGAAAGTTGGGCAGAGAGGAACCTGATGAGGTTCAACAAGGGCAAGTGCAGGGTGTTACACCTGGAGAGGAACAACCCCATGCATCAGTACAGGCTTGGGATGGACCTGCTGGAGAGCAGCTGTGTGGAGAGGGACCTGGGTATCCTGGTGGACGACAGGTTAACCATGAGCCAGCAGTGTGCCCTGGCTGCCAAGAAGGCCAATAGGATCCTGGGGTGCATTAGGAGGAGTATGGCCACTAGGTCCAGGGAGGTTCTCCTTCCCCTCTACACTGCCCTAGTGAGGCCTCATCTGAAGTACTCTGTCCAGTTCTGGGCTCCCCAGTTCAAGAAAGATGTGGAGCTACTGGAGAGAGGCCAGCGGAGGGCTACGAAGATGGTGAGAGGACTGGAGCATCTCTCCTATGAGGAGAGGCTGAGGGAGCTGGGCTTGTTCAGCCTGAAGAAGAGAAGGCTGCGAGGGGACCTTATAAATGCTTACAAATATCTGAAGGGTGGGTGTCAGGAGGATGGGACCAAATTCTTTTCAGTGGTGCCCAGTGACAGGACAAGGGGCAATGGGCACAAACTGAAGCATAGGAACTTCCATCTGAAGATGAGGAAGAACTTCTTCCCTCTGGGGGTGACGGAGCCCAGGGAGGTTGTGGAGTCTCCTTCTCTGGAGATATTCAAGACCCCCCTGGACGCAGTCCTGTGCAGCCTGCTGTAGGTGACCCTGCTTCGGCAGGAGGGTTGGACTGGATGACCCACAGAGGTCCCTTCCAACCCCTAACATTCTGTGGGTCTGTGGTTCTTGGGCTGTATAAACAAGGGTATAGGCAGGAAATTGAGGGAAATAATTGTCTCGCCCCTCTTCGCACTTTCTAGGCAGTGTCTACATACATGTCTAGTTTTGCCCTCAACCCCTGGTGATAATGAGAAAGACTTTGGTAAACTGGAGGAAGTTCAGAGGAGGGCCACGAAGACAGTCAGGAGCTGGAGCACACATGTCTGAGGGATCCAGGCTTGTTCAGTCTGCAGAACAGATAGTTTCAAGGGTCGTAAGAGCAGCATTCTCCAGTACCTATAAGGAGGTCATCAAGAAGATGGAGCCAGGCTTTTCACAGTAGTACAGGATGGAAGGATGAGAGACAATGTGTGTAAGTTAAAACAAGAGAGGTTCAAGTTAAAACAAGAGAAGTTAGGACTGGAGGCAAGGAAAATCTTTTCGCCCATGTGGACAGGCCAGCAATGCAACTCTGACAAAGCAAGGTTTTACCATCTCTGTCCTTGGAGATTTTCAGGCCCTGACTGGATAAAGCCCTGAGGAGCTGGTTTGAGGCCAAGTCTGAGCCTGCTTTGGGTAAGAAGTTGGACTTAAGAGCTCCTGAAATCCCTGGCAGCCTGAATTATAGTCTGGTTTTACTTGTGATTCTTGCTCTACAGCAGAAGTTCCTAGACTGTGATCTAGTTTGTCGTCTTGTTGGCTAGTTCCAACATGCAAATGAATCTTCATCTCTGGAGGTAAAAGAGGAAGAAAAGTGTCTAGAGCTAAAATCACAAAATAGTTGTCTTGATACATATCACGAAGACATAGTTGGGGTACCCAAGAGTTGATTTCCCTGGCAACACGACTCACGTATTCCTTTTTCCTGTGGTGCATTACTACAGTTATGTTATTTTGGTCTACCACTTTATTCTGTGGATTTCATGTACTTGGAACTGGACATAGATTGTATTCTATGCATTAATTTATAAAATACAACAAAACCTTGAGAATTTTCAGTGGAGCCCTGCAGAGGCAAAAATAATAGCAGTAGAGAAAACTGGAATAGAAGGAAAACCAATTTGTTAGGTCTCTTCAGAAGGCAACTATGAACGAAGGGATTTACAAAACAAGAAGGAAAGACCTTGGTTGAATACCTGGCAAAACCAGGTGATGTTGACTTCTGTGGATTTTTATTTGTGTGTATTTATTAGGGTCTTAATTTGCAGTTCTTAATTCTTTTGTTGTAGTGAAAGAGGAAAATAAAGAAGGAAACAGCAAACTTAAAATTTTAATTGGAAATTATTTAAAATTTTAACATATATTGGGTAATTTCCTTGCTTTTTTGAGGATAGTTCAGGGATGTTGATGAAACTGTCTTTGTTTAGCTAACTGACTGGTGATTTGTAAGTAATATTCAACAAATATAATGGCCAGGAATCTGAAGACTTTTTTTTGTTTTTTCTGATGAGCATATATGAAATATTTTCTTATAACTTGCCTGTATTCCTGTTAATTTTGATAAGAACTGGATTTTATCCAAAAAGCGATTTGGAAAGTGAGGATGACGGTTTCTGAGTGTCTGTAAAGAGGTGTTTGTTTAGAAAAAATGTTGACTTTATCATGTAGCCGCAAATACAAAATGAATAGCAGTGATGGAGATGAAAAGCAATGGTCTGAAGTGTATACAGCAGTAACTATTATTGGTGAGATCAGAGTAATAGTTCTGGAATCGATGCTTCTGTTGATTGAAGTGATTTTTTGCATTTTGTTTGGTTTTTTGGGCTAGGGTGTGATCATTGTGGGGTATTCAGATGCTGAAGTCCGTAGCAAAATGAATGTATCTCTTAGTCTTGCTCAACACTGCTTGAGGGATAAGCAAAGACATATGTACATATTACAAATTGTGATAAATACAGTCTCGATAATCAAGGCAGTATTAGAAAGTAATCCCTTTATTTAAATGCAGTTGTTTCATTGTTAGATGAATCAAATTCAATGATTAAGGTATAAACAAGCAAATACATTATTCAGAACCTGCATTTTGATTTTATTCCTAAGCTGTTAAGCTTACCTCCCTTGAATTCAAGAATTTCAGTGGAAGAGTGATGTAAGATTTGCATAAAGTGTTTGCAGTGCTTTTTTTCCTGGGAAAAATCCTGTTTCCGGTTGAACTAAGTAACTGAATGCGCAGTGAAACTTGAAATGTCCTAAAAGATCTAACGCCATAACATAGTCAGTACTTTTTTCAAAGTCCTTAAGAACGTTCCTGTCAAGTGAGGTTACGTGTCTGACTTCTACAAGTCAGTCATTAAAATGAATACCAAGAAAATTAAAGTGATATAAGTCTTGCTGACCAGAGAGCTTCAATAAGAAAAAAAAAAAAAAAATAATCTTTAGCGTATCTCCAGAATTATATAAGTAGCATTCAATGATAGTGTTGCATGTGTCATAGTTTATTTTTATGTTCCCATATTGTAGATGAGATAATGTTATCTATTTGATAATGTTATTTTACTGTTACTTTGCAATTATGAAAAACAAATCATATGTTATATATTTTTATGTTTTTATTCTGACTTACACATAAAATTCAATTTCTGCTGTTTATGACAAAGAATATTCAGTGAAAATATTTATTAAAGGTATATATTTGAATTGTTTTCTGATTCTCTCTATGTGCAGTAGGATGGAGCATGATAATATCTTACTAAACAGTTGTAAAAATTAGTTAACATTATCTTTTGTTAAAACATCTTTTGAAAGTAATACTATTTACGTTACCTGAGCATCAAGCTTTTTGCCAGATAATATGAAATTTTTTGTTAGGAATGTTCTGTAACCTTAGAAGCCAGAAAACAAACAAGTATGCTTTGGATCCAGTTATGCATTTCTTGATGTTCCATTTGTATTGTAAGGACAATTACTGTAAGCATAGAGACTTGTTAACTATTCACTATTGTATAATACTAGCTTGATTAAATACATTCTATTTTATAAATATTGGATTTCCCCTAATAATTTATTTGTTTGTTTCCCCTTTCCTGTGTGCTGGTGTGCTGTTCAGCATTCATTACTCCATTTGCGTTTTACACTGTACTTCCTATTTTTAACAGCTCGGTGGTTTTTCTTTTGAGGGGAATAAAGCTGTGCTAGATAATGCTTAACCATTATGCATGTTTTTTCCACAGTTTGGTGTTTTCACATCCTTTCTAGAATCAGTCTTAGCTAAGAGCTTAGAAAACTGTTTCTCCGAGAGAAGTGCAGTGATAAGTAAGGAGGATTTAATAGTTTTAGAGTATTGTTTATAAATATATGTCTGTAATCTAAAAACAAATGTTGAAGTGGTTGGTGTTAAGTCACACATGGAACAAAAGTAAAAATATTGATACCTATCCAGGAAATATAAGCTGAAACTTGTTCAAATCACTATCTTTTAAGGTACTGAGTGCTGTTAGGTTGGAAAAGCAGAACAGAATGCACTGTTTGGAACAGAGTGTCTTTTACTGCAAGGTGGACAGAAAGCTGTGTGGGAAGTTTTTGGCGTGTTTGGTTTATGGATTTTTTTGGTTTATTTCTGTGTGTGTGAATTTGTGTATATTTTAACATTAAAAATACTCCAACATTTTATGAGACACCATAATCAAGCTTTATTTTTGAAACAGGTATAGTAATAACGGTGTCTTGTGAATAAATATGTGCTTGGGAAAATTCACACGAGAAAGCAAACAAGGTTAAAATGAGTATCTTAAATGTTGTCCAGTGTGATAATGAATTTCAATCATGTTTGGTAAAATAATATTCTTACAGTCAAAGTATTTCTTTGTCATTGCTTCCAGTATAATGAATTTCCTTTGTATTTCCTGTAGAGTTGCTGTCACTGGATTTGCTCGTAACTTGAATATATATTTCTTAAAAAAAAGAAAGAAAAAACGTGATAAACATGGCGAAATATTAGTCGCCTCATACAGCTATACTCAGATGGCAAAGGATGTAGATACTTTTATCATCAGTTACCATCTGTCTTTGTTTTTTTTTCATATTTTTTTACCAAAGCAGAATGAGATTGTTTGATTTCCTTTTGAGCTAACTTTAATAAGGTATTAGAAAAATGAAAATTTAGTTTTACAATTACTGTACTTTAAATATATTGATACAAAGCAAAGCGGTAGGTTTTTAAAGAGATATCTAAAATTTAGATGATGGGGCAGCGTGAGTGATATCTTTAGAACATACAGCAGTGTTTTAGAATAAGGTAGCTTTTTCTAAATGTGTACCAAATTTTTTGATTTTCTCTGTGAATAATTGTTTGAAAGTTTCCTTCATATATATACACTCTCAAGATTGATTGTTAATTTTCTTTTCTTTTCTTTTTCTTTCTTCTTTCCCAGACAGGAAATTAAAGTGCATACCACTCTTTATATCTTCCTTTACGTCAACATTTTTTTCTTACTTTGCAGTTTATGATTTAGTTCTTTTTTGCTGTCTTATCATTGGTGGCAGTGATACCTGTTTATGTATATTTTGTAATTACAGTTATATTTTTGAGTAGGTTTTTGCATTCGTTTTTAGTTACTGAGGTCTGAAGCTCAGTGTCCACTGGTCTTTATCCTGTTCCTTATTGGATGTCTGGCTTGCATGTGGCTTAATATTTAACAGTTTACCTGAGATAGTGGGGTGTGACAAGGCTGCTAAGCATCATGCATTGCTGACTTATATATCTGACTGGGTTGTAAGGATAGTCTATAGCTACTGATCTCTGCTTTCAGGGACTGCATGATTCTTTCTTTGACAGCAGCTACTTCGCTTTCTTGCTAGTCTCTAGCTTTCTCTTGGGGGTGCTTTAGCCTGCTTCATGTCAATGTACACAAAATTGACACTTAAAATTTATTTTCTAAGGCACATTCTTTTAGCCAATTTTGTATAATTGGAAAGAGCATGTATTGAGAAGTTTAGAGTCTGTTTCTTTTACCAGCAACCTGAGAATAGGTAAATCTCCAGACTCTGGGGAAAAAAACTTGTTTTGAGGAGTGGGGAGGTCTGAGGATATCTTAAAATAAGATCTTGAGTTGTTTGGGGTGGTGTTTGTGGTTTGGTGGGGTTTTTTTGTTTTTTTTTGTTTTTTAATTATTTTGAACTTACAGAAGTGTGCTCACTTGTCATCTAGTAAGATTTTCTGCAGAGCTTATTGAAACCTACCACCTTTGTGGAATGACAAAGCCCAGCTCCCACACCTAGTAGAGCTGGCCGAGGAGCTGCTGCTGCTGGTTTCTTGGATTTCTCAGAATCTGTCCTGGAAAACATATGTACAATCCTCCAAGGCAATTAGAGGCTAACTTTTGAAAAATTTATGTGACTAATCACAAGGTAACATTGTTTATTATACTCTCTACAGCCATAGTTTTCTAACACGTCTGTATACACATCGTTGTTTTGTGGTCAAGGTTTTGAACAGTTCACCCACAGTAGTTTTTAAATATTTAAGTAAGTCTAACCATATTGATCAGCTTTAAGGTACTAGCTCGGTGTTGCTTAGTTTAGGGAAAACTGAACTTTAGTATTTGAAATGTTCAAATGTAATTCTGTTTTGGTTTGGAACTTTTTTATAATGGAGTGAGAAGTTATATGTGTTTAGAGATACAGGTTTCTTTAGGAGTTGTTCTGGATTTCCCCAATCCTTTGTATTCATATATACATATTCATTATCCTTTATATCCTTTATGTGATAAATTTTAATCTGTGTTTTCATATTTGAGTGCATTATTCATACACAGAGGTATAAAGATTTTTTTTTTTAATAGTTTACAATCATTTTCGTTTCATGTCAGAGTGTATTATTTTGATAACATTATTATGGTGGTAACTCAGACTACAACTTCCATTACTGTAACAACAAATTCAAGTTTTCAGTGGAACTGTAACAAATTAAAATTAGCTTTCTTTGTTACTGAGCATTTGTAGGATATACAAGTCTTATTTAAAGGCCATCCTTTCATGTCTGGCAGTATGAAAAGAATACTATCTCCTTTCACATAATTGCTTATAATATTGAAAAACCTTTGTAATTTCAATTTTGCCAAAATTTTTAGTGACAGATACAAATACATTGTTTTTACAGCCCCATGTCTGTACAAAGTGAGAAGAGGATAGTTTTTATTTCATGGTGGTCACTGTTCCTGTAGCACTCAGTCTTATGCTGTCATAAGTCCGTTATTTCTGCATATGAAGTTTTTAGCTCTTGTGGTACTGAAAACTTAATACCTGTTGCTAATGGTGATGCGATTTAACACAAAAATGTAGTTTTGATAAATGAAGATATTAAAATGTATTACATTTCAGTAAGAATTCTGAACAATTAACTGAAACATATCTAGTCTTGTTTATTTTTAAGTGAAATATAGGTTTTTTTATTGTAAATTTTGTGCACTTCTGATGTCTGTGCATGGTCATTGTATTCTCTATACTAAGGGTAATCAAACTTGTGCCTGCAATGTATATGCTTTTTTCTTGTGTACAGTGCACAAATTTTACCGTCATTCTGAGGATATATGGACAGTGTCTTAAAAAGTGTTTTTGTTTCTTTTTACCTTTACAGCAGGAAAGGTGAGGTTTTCGGAAACCTGAGAACCATTAATTTATATGCATTAATTCCAGCTGTCTTCACTGCTTTTCATTACTAGCTTTCACTTGCGTCTCAGCTAATGGCTTTTTCTCTACAAATATTTTGCATCTCTTCTCCTGATCACTGTCTTATATGCTTGGCCTTTTACAGTTACTCATCCTGCCTTTGTTCTTTACTTTGTCTTCCTCTCCTTCATGCTGCTTCTGTATTAGCTTTGTGAGTGTTGGGGATACAGGAACAACAATTTCTCAATCATTAACTGTAGGGCTAAACACCTGAATAAATTAGTAGGAGAGCAGTTTGGGAGAAAATCATAGCTTCAGCTAGTGGTCTGTTTATTGATCTGAGGGTACAGTGTCCGTAGTCTGTATGTGGAAGATGATTATCTGAGCAATTTGTGCATTGTTAAACAGTATCTCCAGAGATAGTTGAGTCACAGCTAAAAGCCTGATATTGCTAGTTTCTGGTAATGACATTTCATGGCTATGCTACTTTTAAATTACTGTTGGAATTTGTGCGTTTACTAAAACTTAGTATTGAAGTAGCTGGGTTTTAAGTATCATATAATATGTAAGTCTTTAAATAAATAGAGGCAAATAACTTTTTTTCTGTATACGGTATTATCAGCATTGCTGAGAGCTTTAATCTTCTGAAAGTGCTTATGGGTGAGAGGAACTATGTATGAAATGTATGTATTTATTTTAAGGTACAATGACATGAAAAAAATAGTATAATGGAAAAAGTTCAAAAATTTCAAGTATGGCTAACTACATATATACCACTTAGAATGGCTGGATGTATGTGTATTGTATATGATGAAGTAGCTGTTTTGTATGTGTATATATGTGTATGTTTATGTATATAAGTTTGCACATACAGTATATGTGTATGTAGAGTGACTGTGTATGTGTATATCTCCCATCTATGTATACAGGTGATATGTAGAACCAAATGTAGTCCATCTACGTTAAGTGATTTGACATGTAGAAGAAAATAGTGGACAAGACTTTCTACAGGATCGCTATACCTATGCACTGTTTCTGAAGGCTGAGACAACCTTTCTAAGCACCTTATGTGATTCAGGTTTTTTGCTTGTAGCAGTAGCCTCAGCTTATCAATTTCGTATCATTCACTAAATTTTTTTTCTTCTGAACAGGAAACATAGGGGGGCAGTTCTGTGTACATTTTCTCTGGTATAATTGTGGTGATAGTCAATGATATCCTAAGGTTCTAGAGTTATAGGTGACAATGTTAACTTCTTAAATCAGCTTGGTAGTATGGAACTGTCTCCTAGAGCTAAATTGCTGCTTGCCAAGGGAGCATTCAGCTTGCACAGCTTTCTTGAATGGCCAGTCGTACAGGTGAGATATCTGCTATAATAGAGGATGGAGTAATGCTAGGCTAGGCCTTAAGCTCGTTATGGCCAGATTCTGGTCAAATTTCTTTAATCGAGCTGTCAATGAAGATAACCAGGGTGTCTCACCAGATTTAATAAATCAAGGCCTTAGTCTGTTTGTGTAAGCAAAACCGTGATGTCTGTAAGCTTCATTTGCTTCCGTGACATTGAAGGCTATATACTTACTGAGGGTCATTTAAGGGAAAATGGTAGATGGACGTAGGTTAGGATCTCTTCTCTCCTTGTCAAAGTCCTTCCTGTCCCGAATAAATCCTCGGGCAACACAGAAGCACTTAACAGGCTCTAGCAAAAAGTCGACTGTAAAACTTAGATCAGATAAGCAATATCTAGCTTTTAATTACAAACTAGTAGGTAGTTTTACAGAATAACGTGCTTAGATTGTTCTAGCTATACCTCTGTTGATGTGTTCCAAGTTGCCAGTCAGCTTTGAGGTGATGAACACTAGGGTAACAACAATACAGTGATCTTTTCTTTATAAAATTATTTTATAAAAGGTAAACTAGCAATGGTGATCATACTCAGTTTTTAGATTTATGGTTTTGGCTGTGGAAGTCGATGGAACATGTTTGATTGCGATATCTGGTTGTGGACGCTAAGAGAGTAGTGGCTATCAACTTTACTAGGCTAAATCCTCCAAGTATAGAGGATAAGGCAACTTCTTGGTGGTTAAAGTCCGTACCCTAACATAGGTGAGAAGTTTGGCTTTGCTTTAGAAAAAGAGTCTGCAAATTTACGAATTCTGGAGAAGCAGCAGAGTTATAGTTATAGAAGAGTTTATATTCATGAATGCATTCTGATGATGTTTGCTGTCTTAAACCCAGCCCTCTGAGATTTTTTGTTTTAGAACAGTCTTCATATTTGTTACTGTTTTCAAAGTTCCTCTAGAAAACCTCAGCAACTAAGTAGTATGAAGCATTTTATGAAGGACAGATTCTAGCATTTCCTCATCTGACTTCTGGAATCCATTTTGTGGTGCGGGCTGTTACAGCTGTAGACATAGACAATAGACAATTATAGACAATCTTAGCATTTCCAGTAACTCTGGGACAGTATGTTTCTTTCTTAGTTTTGTACTCTTGAGGAAACAATTTTTTACTGATATGGTGTCCACCTTACTCAAAAGAGGGTAGAAGTTTCAGAAAAACAGATACCATCAAAATAATTAGTTTGGGAAGGTAAGCACAAATATATACTACCACTGAAGAAAAGGCAGTTACAAGTAATTTTACACTCCCTGCATCCTGTTGAGTCAGTCAGCAAGCACTCACACCTGTGCTGGTGTGTTGTAGTATGGATCCATTGACCGAGCTGGAGGAAACATGGCTTTCCCAATTCTCATGCTGTAGAACAGGTTGTTCTCTGGTGCAGACTGGAACAGCCTCAGATTATTAGAAAGAGTGGACAAAAGCCAGACTATTCAGCTCTTATGCATGTCATTTCTTAGCCATCCTCCAGCAGATTTTCAAAATATTGCCAAAAGAAATAAATTTGCAGAGATCAGTGTGGATGTCTAATTTGACTTGCGTAACGTGTAAAGATGATAAATGCACAGAACGGCAGAACTGAGTTTGACTGCAAAAAAATTAAAACCAATTTACAGGCCTGTTGGACGTCTTTTGATATAGACAATAAGTACTAAGTATTATTCTGTGGTTTTAAAGTGATTTTTAGGGCTTTTTGTTTTTAAGTCCCACTTTATGATCCAGAGTATGAAACTTAATGTATTGTTCTGTCAAAGTTTATTATAAAATATCTGTGCAGAGCATGTTGTGCAACCCCGTTAGACTAGCTGTTGAAAGTAAAATTTTGAAGAGTGTTGAAGTTTATGAATTTTAGCTTTCCTAACTTAAATGATGAATTAGATGAAATATTACTGTTTACTTTGCTGTAGCATGCAGTAGAGACCAGATATATTGCTTATGTGTAGTTTTTCTGGTTTTGTGTTTGTTTACATTGTTCAAATGTGTCATTGTAACTTTTTTTAAGGATATTCTTGGAGTTGGGGCTTAACTGAAGAAATTGTTAATCTGTTTAAATAAACTGGTTAGAGCCATAGGAGGAGGCCTGCGGTGTTTTCAATGCTTCTCAGCCTGAAAGCGCTGCATAACCCTTTTACGTTGCATAGCAACAGGCTCCTAGCAACAATAATGGATTGAATTTCCAATAGTGACCAGGCCGGATGTAAAAATAAAGCAAGAGTACAATCAGTTGTCATGGTTTTCTTTTCATAATAAACTAGTCTGAATTTAGGGAAATTTTTTTCTCAAAGTGATGATCCTCTTTGCAAAATGAAGGTACTTTTGAAAAGTTGTGGCACCACAACCCTGACAAAGCTGCTTAGAATAAGTGAGTTTGAAGTCTAGTAGTTTGAAACACAGGAGAAAACAAAGAAACATTGAATGAGTTATCAAGGGAAAAGGGTGCTTAATACCCACTTTAAATGGCTTGTAAATCTCAGCTTCTTTTATAAATTGATCTGCACAGGAACTTCATAGAACTCCCTAAGTATAAAGCTAGATGCATGTTATGGAAGGAATATGGTCAGTCACACTTGAATTAGTGAAGCTGAAAACAAACTTCACCGAATGAGGTTATTCTGTAACTGCCTACTATTTGGATTAACAGTGTCTATCTTTGGAGCGTGTGATATCAGCTACCACTGAAGAGTGGTTGCTAGTCATAATCAGGCTTTTCTGAAGTTAGTATTTACTCTGTTATCTTCTCTTGATTCAGCTTTCAGATACTATGCAGCAGTTCTCATTTTTGGAGACACATGTTGATATGAAAATCCATATACAGGTCTTGTTTTATAAGATGCACAATAAAATAGGTTATTTTTAAATCATTAGAATCCTGACATGTTATTTATAAGAGTTTGAAAATGTTTAGTGAAGATATTGTAAAAAAGGATAGTCAATAAAACTGAGTAACTGCCAGACATATTTACTTTGTCATGCCAATCTGTCAGTATTTTATATTTACAAGACCTGTTATGTGTGAAAGGTAGAAGTATATGGGCAAGCAGGTGATTTGGGATGAGACAGAAATTGTCTCACAAAAGAATAATAAATGTAATTCTGGATGATTACATTTGAGTTTAAATGTTTTGACCTGGCTAACTGAAAATTGAATCACTGGTTGTTGAGTAAAGATGTAGATCTATACTGAATAAGCACCCATCTTCAGTTCCTGTGGCTGTTTTTGGGAATGGTGGTTGAAGTGTCACTGTGTTAAAGGCCAGTTACTTTAACAGAAAGCCCAAGTTAGTTATTTGTAACCTGTTATATTCAGTTAAGATGGCACTGTTTTTTCCTGGATATGTGGAAGCAGTTCTAAGAGTATAAAACTTAACATCTCCAGTTACTCATGAAAAGGGGAATTCTATGGGCCTACATTGCATAGAAGAAGAAAATTATAAAATGTGAACAGCTAGGTGTTAACGGCCTTGCTGGGAAGTTTCACTGGATTCCGCTGTTTCAGTAGATTCAGATGTTGATCAGTAGTGTTTTCTTTTATCACAGGAATTTAAAAACTAAATTCTGAAAGAAGCTTTTCTTTTAAATGGACCTCTTAGGTCTGACTCTGCAGATAGTATCCTCCATCTTAACTGTTCACCTCAGAATGTTGTTCCTCCACGTCATTTAACACTGGAATCCTCACTGCAAAGGGTATTAGTATGGTGACAGAGAGATATTTTGGATATATGCAATGAAACAAGATGGTTTTATATGATTGTATCTGAAAATTATATTAAAATGTAGCATATATAAATCTAAATCTAGAAAATATCTTAAAATAGTTTGGTTTGTCCGAGGAGTGTTTAGGCAAACTGCTCAGATGGTGCCAAGTTTCAAGTATGTGAGTTCTGTTAGTTTACATGTGAGTTCAGTGCTAGTTGGAACAACACTGAATTTGTATGACATTTGTAACTTAGGTTGTCAACTTATTTAAACACTGGAATTTAAAAATTTTAAAAAACTGATTTAGCAGTGTGATCTAGTTTGAATAAGATATCTACTCAGAAGTGCTTGGGATTGCTAACTATTTTTCTGCATTACAGAGGTATTTATGTGGTAGAGTAGCTACTTCTGCCACAGCTGGAGAGCTAGGAGAGTTTGAAGGATTTAGGAAAACTGTAGGTTTATAATTTAGAAAGAGATTAAAATCTCATAATTAAATTTTAGCTAGCATATAGAAAGTAGAAATTTTAAAAACCAAGAACTTACCTTTTACAGTATTCAGATTCATAGATGATACCCTTTTAAGGTTGTTTTTACTAGGAGTTCTTTTATATAGTACAGTTGTGACATTCTCAGAGAAATCTGAGGAATTTTAGCTTTACATTATAAGAAATATTGTCCAGTATTTATTATAGCAAATACATGTTCCTAAACCATGTAGATTACTTTTATAATTCCTGTAAGAAAGTGATTTACTTTCCAGAACTGCAGTCATTATCTTTGTTCAACTCTGTGCTGCTTCTCCCGAATAGCTGTATTTCTATATATTTTGTTTGCACTTATCTTTATTTCTGGACTGCAAGATGTTGCTTAGAATAGCTACTTCCTAATATTTTTCTTATTGGACAAACCTGAATAATTGGATTTGCAGGTTAATGCTTCCATTGTATCCAGACCTAACTTACTGGGCTGCTTGCTTCATAATTTAAAAAAAAACCCACTTTCCTATTCAAAACAAAAAAAACAGAGGTTAGATGATGCACTGTGCCAAATATGATAGTAATGAGTGTTTCATTGCTTCCTATGTTTTCAGTGGCGTTCAAGTGAAAATTGCATCTGAAAGGATACTTTGCAGTTCTTGGAACTTTACGATTTTATAGAAGTGAAACAAAAAAAGTAAATATTTAAGATAATAACTAAAAACAGTGAAGTCAGAAAAACAATTGTGTGTAGAGTGTTGTAGCATGTAACAATGGAAAATCTTGGGGGCTGAGGAATGAAAAGGAAGGTAAGAAAAGAGGAAATAAAATGGGCTAATAAAATGGCTTTATTCTCAATTTTATTCATTTATGTTTAAATATAACAATATGCAAGTCTAGGAAATTCATTTAAGAGTTTGGAAATGTAGAAAAGTGGGCTGGGAGGAAGTAGACCACTAAAGTTCAAAGGACAATAGGAAGCAAAAAGTTTTGCAAAATACCTGTGTAGTCTGCTTGTCTGTCCGTCCCTCCAACTAAATTTGCATGCAGTTTAATATGTTGTGGCATCGCATTATGTGCTTAGTCCTGATGTCTTTTTTAATTACTGCTGTTGATATGCAAACTTATTTCCAGAGTTTTCCATTTCATATACACTTTTTATTGTCATATGGGTTTAGTCTAAGAACAGTTGCATTGAAATTGAAACGATTATTCATCTTTTTATATTTAATATCTGTAGATTGAAAAGCATAGCTTCAAATAACCAGCCAGACACCAATTCTGAAACAAACTTTTCATCTGCTTTCTGTTTAATTTTTGTAGTGATGTCTTCCTTTCTTCACTACACTAACCATGACTAAAATAACAAACAAAAACAGTAATGTTAATGTAGCGTTAGTGAAATGCTATGTAAAATTACAAGAAGTTTAAAAATACAGTTGTCTGTGTTTTATGGGCAAAGAAAGAGTTTTGAGTAGTGAACATTTTCAAGCAAAAAACTGTATTAGTGTTAAATGTACTCGTGTGAATGACTACAAGATGTAATTAATTTTCTGGGACATAGCTGCTATTTATATGCTACTAGAGCATGTATGATATTCTTCTTGAATGAATTTACGAATACACAATGTTCACTGTAGGATCATATACTGTATTTATGGCACAATTATCTGCCAAGAAGAGTGAATAACTTAAATGAGCTGTTTTTCTGCCTAATTAAATGCTTAAGACCCAACTTAGTGGGCCTACATCACATAAACATAGCATTTAATCAGATATAAGTACAGAATGCTGTTTGTGCATTGAAGCTACGTTTGTGTATGTCAGTATCTTTCTTCTTGATATGGCCTTGAAGATTGTAAAGTGACTTTGTGTGTGAAAGTGTAGGAAGCCACAATGCAGTATTCTTGTGAGTCAGCCCTGGTTTTATCTGGAGAGGGCAGAAGTGTACTAAAATAAGCTTTGCTGATGACCTTTTGAAGGGGTAGATAGAATTTTCAAGTTGGTAGATTTATGTCTGTTAGTTCAAAAACAGCAGTTAATGTTTCAGGAATTGGACAAAACACACTGAGTTCACTTGTGAACCTAGGACAAGTATGGAAAGGATGCAGATTTTTCGGAACACTGTTGGGCATGTGTGCAACTAGAGAACTATTAAAAAAATTATTTGTGAAATTATTTAGTTTCATTTTCTAAACTTGGTTGTATCTCTCTTGGCTTAATGAAATGTGAACATTGTGCGAGCGCTTGTATTTTCTCTATTGTGGGTGAAGCCAGGTCATTCTTAGGTTCAGGTCCAGGACAGCACTTTCTAATTAGAAAAGTAACTTGTATTTAGTTGCAAGAATGCATAAGTGTGTTTGTGTGCCTACTTTGCAGTTCTCTGGACAGCAATATTCTTAAAGTTTCTAGCTTCTCAGTTGCTAAGAAGTGATCATGTATTTCAAGGACTAATGAAGCCAAGAAGTTCTGTTGGATTATGATACTCATTACAAAGTATAAAGAATCTTCAAGTATAATGTGGGTTAATTTTTAACATTGTGTGTTTATAGTCCTGGCCTTGAAAGAGGATCTTGTAATTTTGTATGTCACTTGTATTATCTGAAATAGCAATTACAAGAGTGGCCTCAGAAGAATTTGACTGTGTACACAAGTAGAACTTAGAGATGGAGAAGCGTGCAAAGGTATAAGTGAAGATTGGTATGCATCTGAAAGCTGTAGCTTTCCTTTAGGTTGAGGAACTTACGTTCAACTTTGGGTAAGTGTTTGATAGTCGAAGGCATTTATTCAGATATTTAAACTCTCTTCAAATCAGTATTAGATGTGTATATTGTATTGGAAACCAACAAAAACTTAATTCTTGACCAGGTTTCTTCTGGGCACCAGATACTGTATGGCCCATTGTGCAATGCCTGATTGGATATACTAACCTCCCTGGTGTGCCTTGCAGTTACAGGAAGGAGTAGTGCCTTCTGTCAGCTGAATAGTCCTTGTTTAGGCCTTTGGCAGTGTAAGTCTAAAGTAAATAAGAGTAGCTGCTTTGAAGGAGTGAGTGTTGTTTTAATTCCACTGTTTACCTGATTTTTTTTTGCTTTTTTTTTGCTGAGGAGCATGTCCTTATGCTCATTCTTTCTTGCTCTCTGCTCACTCATCATTCAGGTACTTTTGGCTGTGCTCCCCAATGAGCTAGTATATAATCTACTGCTGAAAGACATCACTGTCGGATTTATGGAAAGTAATTATTCAGAATGTGCATGTTTTACTTTCATTACCAGAGATTTCAGTATTAGAATTTTCTGCCCAAGCTTTACAGATTTTCTTTGGTATTTTTCTATATTTCTGTCAGTTGAGAATCTCTCAGATTTCTTCAGGCTTCAGCGAAGTTTGGAAGCAAAATGGCAAAAGAATACCGTAATAAATAGAAAGATGTCGAAAGAATATTAAATATTTTATGTAGCTTTACATTCACGCGTTCTGGTACTAGTTCATTGTGTTTCGTTTTTAATAGAATTTTTTACTATTCTGAAAATACTGACCATGATAATGCAATGTTAAATGTAACTCTTGGGCAAAATAATTTTTGCTGCTAGCCATTATGTATTAGTTTATTGATCAGAAAGTTGTCGTTAAGAGGCTCTCTTTCAAGAATTTTCCAGATACAGTGTGTGAATTGCTGTCTCTCAGGATATGATTTTTGAAGCAGACTAGAACAGAGTGTCCTGTGTTAGGAAATTGGGTAATTTGTGGATCGTTTTAGAAGCACAGATATTTCTTGTTACAGGTCAGCACCTTCAATCACTATAAGGCTAATTTTATTTTAGTGTTCTCTTAGTTGATCATTCAATGTAACGACCAAGACAAAATCACTGTCAGTAACAAGGTTATTCGTGCCTTGAGAAAATATAGCATTCAGTTCTTATATGTGTATGAGAATAGCAGTGTTACCACCTTGCAGTCATTTACATGATTTAAATAAAAAAAATAAACCTGCAGTCATTAGATAAATAATATTGTAAGTAATTGAGACGTCAGTAGCTAAGGCTGTTTTTTCATTTTCTGTAGAAGACAGTCTCTTTTGAACTTGAAGGTTGCATTGACATGACAAATGTGACGTTAAAATCAGTGTAGTTCCTTTGAAGAAGTTGGCATGACAGTGCTCTTATAAAAAGTGTGAACACAGCAAGTATCTGCTGTTATTATGTAAAAATAGTGTTATTTTATGATTGCAGTAATGCTCAGTAAGAAAAAATTAGTGTTGCAGGTTCAGACATACGTCCGTCCTTTTAAACAACTTCTGCTTCCTTAAAGTGTTTGGCTAAGTTATTGTATCAAAATTTATTAACATGCCAATTATGCCCTGTGTTTGAGTTCGATTTTTTTTTTTTCCAATTAAGTTCCAATACTATTTCAGTTTTCTTTGTTGTTACTGTTTTGAATATTTGAAATGAAACCGTTGTAGTGTTGAAAAATATCTTTTACCAGATAATGATGTCCTAAATGTTTAGTGTTTGGTTCCCAAATCATATTATTAGTCACTTCTGGCTGCACACTGCAGTTGTTTCCTGGGCTTGTCACTTCCATTCTGTATTTCTTCTTCAGTATGTGAGTCAAATGTGTAATGGGTGAAGCGGGTGGTTTATTTTTGAGCTGAATAAGCAAAGTATCATTCAGACTGTAGCAGTATGACTAAAACAAATGTGATGTCACAATCCCATGTACTCTGCAAGGAGTTTGCTCACAAGGGAACAGCAGATCATTATAAGAAATCAGTTGCTTTATACGCTCTCTTCAGGGACTACTTAAATATTGAAATGTGTGGAAGGGAGAAGAGAGAATTGAATGTCCAGATAGTAGCTGAAGATGAGTTCTGTTGCTGTAATTTGAGGCAGATCTGGTGGAAAAGGATGTGGAAAAGGCCAGGGTACCCAATGCATTCTTCACCTTGGTCTTTACTGATAAGACCTGCCTTCAGGAGTTGCAGATATGTGGCACCAGTGGGAAAGCCTGGGTCAAGGAAGGCCCGTGCTCTGTGGAGGAGGATCAGGTTATGACCATTTAAACAAACAGGACATACTTATGTCCTTTGGACCTGGTAGAGTGCACAAAAGAGAGCTGAGAGAGCTGGCTAATGTTACTGGGATTATGTTTTAAAGGTCATGGTGATTGGGAGAGGCAAAGCTCTCCCTTCTTGAAGCGGAAGATCCAGGGAACTACAGACAGAGCATCCTCACCTTAATCACAGAGAAGGTGATGGCACAAATAATCCTGGAAACAATTTCCAAACTACAGAGCGAAAGAAAGTCATGGGGAAGTAATCATATCAGACCAACCTGATAGCCTTCTACAGTGAGATTACTGACTTGGTGGATTAGGTGAGAAAGTAGAGGATCCTGTTTGTTTGCACTTTATCAAGGCTTTTGACACTGTCCTGTAACATCCTCATAGACAAAATGATGAAGTATGAGTTAGATAAGTGGACACTGAGGAGAACTGGAAACTGGCTGAACTGCCAAGCTCACAGGATTGTGATCAGTGACACAAAGGCCAGCTTTGAAGGTAGTCATTAGCAGTGTGCCACAGGGATTGATACTGGGTCCAATACTCTGAAACATCTTCAATAATGACCTAGAGATGGTGGAACAGAGTGCATGCTCAGCAAGTTGTTGGGAAGTACTAAACTGAGAGGAGTGATTGGCTGGCAGGAATGTCATGAAGTTCAACAAAATGAAGGAGCTACTTCAAGGAGCTACTGGGAGGAATCCTGTTGGCCAGGGCCCTCGAAGGCACGGGGATCCAAGAGTGCTGGTCGCTGTTTAAAAGTCACTTCCTCCACTCTCAGGAGCGGTGCATCCCCCTGAGAAAGAAATCTAGCAAAGGAGGCAGGAGACCTGCATGGTTGAACAAGGACCTTCTAGTGGAGCTCAGGTGGAAGAGAAAGGTACATGGAATGTGGAAAGAGGGACAGGCCACTTGGGAAGAATACAGGAATGTGATCAGAGCATGCAGGGATGCAACGAGGAAAGCCAAGGTCCACATGGAATTGAAGCTGGCAAGTGATGTCAAAAACAGTATGAAGGGCTTCTGCAGCTACATCAGTAGCAAAAGGAAGGCTAGGGACAATGTGTGGCCGCTGCTGAATGAGGCGGGTGTCCTGGTGACGGAGGATGCGGAGAAGGCAGAGCTACTGGATATCTTCTTTGCTTCAGTCTTCAGTG
>Ga0065711_1035319_pt1 | contig 22491 bp, 21 predicted proteins | sample Hoacrofraction12_FD_59098 | JGI IMG/M metagenome (GOLD analysis project Ga0065711, IMG submission 59098) | Hoatzin crop microbial communities from Cojedes, Venezuela - Epithelial fraction 12 v2 (version 2) | ecosystem: Host-associated > Birds > Digestive system > Esophagus > Crop | place... | reverse complement strand
CTCCACAACCTCCCTGGGCAGCCTGTGCCAGGGCTCCGTCACCCTCAGAGGGAAGAAGTTCTTCCTCGTGTTCAGCTGGAACTTCCTCTGCTTCAGTTTGTGCCCATTGCCCCTTGTCCTGTTGCTGGGCACCACTGGAAAGAGTTTGACCCCATCCTCCTGACACCCACAAAAGCTTGGCAGAAAAAAACAGGGAATCAGTGACAACAAAAAATCTGTCCCATGACTTGAAATTTGTTCCTATGGTAAGGAAAAATAACTTCCAAACCAGAAGAAATATCTTCTGGTAGTACTTGTCATCACAAACCACTTAACAACTTCCATATAAAACTTTTCCCCTGTACTGTTTTTTGTCCTTAAACTGAATTTATATGCTTCTGATGCCAAAACACTGATAGTATTGCTATTTTAGCAGAATAATAGTGTGTGTTAAAATAGTCTGATGCTTAGAATTATATCCTTTAATGAGGAGTCTTCATGCCGGACCACACTACTATTTCTACTCGGATCAGCCCTTGCCGACAGCATCCTAAGCAGAGAAAATAAGCAAAGGGCTCTGAAGTGGAAGGATTCACGTCCTCAAAAGCAGGCTATAGAGCTATAAAACAGGGTGAAATGTGAGAGGGGAAGAGTGATCCTGGTTTTAAATGTTGTTTTTTTTTTCTGCGTGGTACATCCTTCTCCCTTTGAGCCTTTCTTTTCTATTGTTTTTTACTCTCTCCAGCGAAGGGTTTTACTATTTGCTATGCCCGGTCGTAGTGTTGTCTGCAACACATCTGCATCGCATTCCTGCTGTGAAGCTTGTGAACCCTAGACAAAATCCTGCCCTTCTTTTTCTTGGCTGATGTGAAACAGGATGGCCGCAAAGGGCTGTCCTCACTTGGCTGGCACAGAGCGATGGGACACAACAGTATCTCCTCACTCTTTTCATTTATTAACCATAAGACCATCAAGAAGCTCCAGAGCCTCTTGTACGGATCGCTGTGGTGTGGCTGGTGTGAGGCTCGTCTTATTCCAGTGCGTGAGGTTATGTCCTGCTGGAAAGTCTGCGTGGTAGCCAGCTCTTCAGAGCTGTCTGCGAGGAGCCCCTCTATTGCAAGCACAGTGTGCTGGCCAGTTACAGGCTGTTGGGGGTGTCCAGAAGGACAGAGCTGGAAGCGCTGGTTGTGGGGGTGGCTGGCAGAATATGTGCTGAATGCAAACCTCCTGAAATCAGGTGTTCCCTCCTTGGCTTTTCTGGAAATTTAATCATGTCTGTTGGTGTCTTACTTGGTTCACATGTGTTCCTAAGCCTGCGAGTGGGTCTTGTCTTCAGAATGAAGATGCGTGCATCCAAATGGGGCCAGGTCCCTAGCTAGTCTGTACGCACACTGAAAGCAACAGATGTGAAAATTGGTTCTGTCTATGCTAGAATACATTCTGGGTTTAAAAACATGTACCATTTGTCATTTAAATGAGTTAAAACGTGCCCTGTTTGTGTCTGTCGTAGTGGTCTGTGACACCCGTCATTGTAGTCTGTAATTCTGCTATCGCTTTTGTCTGCTTTAATAATTTCTACCTGTTTCTGAATTTTTAATCCTTTTTGACAGTTCTAAGTAATTCATTTTCTTCTGGTGCTTTAATTAGCAGTTTTGCTTCCCAGTTTTGCTTGTTGACCGAGTCGTGCAACCCTCCGCTTGACAGGAAGGCTATAAACAAAGAGAATTTTGACAAACAGTCAGAACTGCAGCATTTCCACTACAGCGTGAAAACCAACTTCAAAGAGGAGAGGAAAAAAGAAATACAATAGGAGCTCCAAATATCATTAACGCTGTGGTTGCATCCTGTATCAGTAAAAGCGATTCTGTCATTCACTGTTGAAAGATAGCGTTTACCCTTACATGCGTATGAAATAATAATCTTTTGGAAGCCAGGGCTACGCGCCCTCATGTCTGATAGGTTGTATCGCAGGGTGGAAATGCTGCTGCAGCGTTCACGTGGCTCACTCCTCTAACTTGCAGCACTTAGTTCCATGGTGATTGAGTCACGGAAGCTAAAATGACCAATTTGGAGTCTAGAATCCAGTCACGCTATTAGCATACCCATTGCATTAGCACCAGAGCTGAAGGGTCATACTGTGCAGCACAGTAACATCTAATAAAAACCTTCAACCACCACGAATTTTTCTCATTGCTGTATTTTCAGTTGTGTTATTTTATTTGATGCTGAACAATTCAAAAAGCATTGAACAAAGCAAGTGTTTTCAGAGAGCTGTCTTTTCTGGCTTTGGTGGTTTTTTAACGTTTGTGCAGGTATTTGGTTGCTCTCTCCATGTCTGGAATTTATCTTTCTTCAGAGTTCTGTGTGAATTACTTTCAACATATGTCTAGGGTGGGTAGATTTATGGTCTAGATGATCATATCTAATTGTTAAATGGCTATTTTTAGGATTATGGATGTGGTTTTTGGAGATGTGAGATGCACAAACAGAGAATTATGAAAAGTAGGATATCTATTATGTAGGATTTTACTTGTAAAATTTATTAATAAGTAAATTCCATGCAAATAGCTTCATTTGATTTAATGAGAAAGTACCAGCAGCAGATTAGATGAGGGATAAAGACATTTTAAAGAAACATGTTTACAGGCTGAGCTCAGTCATGTTGTCTGAATGTGAAATATCACCAAGAGAAGTACATTGAGGTTGACTGAGTGAGTTACACGGGTTGAAGTTAAGCTCATATTGAAATGTCTTGCTGAACTCAAGGAATAAGAAGAAACTTTTCAATAAGGGCATTTTTTCAAATTAGAAATCAGAGTAGTGGAGATTTGTTTATTTATTTATACACACACAGAAGAGGCTTAGTTAGTCCGAAAGCATCAGAAGTAAGCTTAGAGCAGTATATGAAAATATCAAGTTACAGACCTAATGCCGAGAAATACGACTATACCAAAGTTCCGATCACCTTTGCTCCAGTAGCAAATAAAAATGTATACATTTTTGAAAAATTCTTAAGAGACTTTTGGAGTTTGATAATCTCTCTTTACACTTTGCTTTAGACCAGCTGGAGAGAGCATGATGAGCATGTTTGTTTTCCAGCGGAAACAGATTAATTTCCAATTAAAAGCTGTTATTTAAAAAAAAAAAAAGATAAAATGATTGCATCTTTCTGTGCAGCATTTGTGGTCAAATACAGTAAGCTACCATCTGATAGCTTACTATATGAATTTGAAATTAACTGAAAATAATTATGGAGCCTGCCCACATTTTTTCTTTGTATAAACAGAGTGCAGTTAAAAAGCTAAACAAAGAGCATACAAAATAAAAAATATTTAATTAATTTCAATCATTATAAATTCCATAAATACAGAAAAGAAAATGTGTTTTGTTTATCTGGCAAAGTCCTTTGAGTTGCTCAGTAATAACGAATGCATGTGTTTGCCAGAGATGCGGGATGGCTGTCCAGCTCTGTGGTGTTACCAGCTGCATATTAAACATCTGAGCCCAATTTATGCAGTATGGAGCCTTGCCTCTTTCACGCCTCATAACCTTGCGTTTTCATTCCTTGCAGAAGGCAATCCATACACCTGGTGGGTTGGAAAAGCCAATGAGAAGCACTACTATTGGGGTGGATCAGGACCCGGCATTCAAAAATGTGCCTGCGGCATCGAACGCAACTGCACTGATCCCAAGTACTACTGCAACTGTGATGCTGACTATAAGCAATGGTGAGTGCTTTACAAGGAGGCAGGGTGAGAACGACCAGAATCTCTTACACAGCACTGCCATTATTTTGAATGTCTTTTGCTTATATATTTCCTTACTTATCAAAGAACAAAGGCAAAAATACTACATTTGTGATCCATATTGCAAAGTATCTACCCATCTCTTCGTTTCCATTTTATTCACGGTATTTGTGACTGTCAAATAGAAGGAGTGTATTTCTGTTTTCAAGTCAACTAAGCTACAGAAAAGAATGCCAAAATCGTAAAGTCAGGTCTTACTGGGAAAGGCCATCCTTGTGTCCCAGAATTTCTCCTTTTTGGCATACTATTGCTGCATTTGCCAGTAGAATATGAGAAATATGAGTTGAAATCACTCGTCAGGTGACTCCAGTCCTCATTATCCATCTTTCATGTGAAATATGTGTTAAGAACTAGGCTTAAAGAGTATTATGGAGTGGGGCTCTGTATTTCACCGGAAGCTATTGCACTTTGCATGACACCATTAAATATTCATTGGCCTATTGGCTGAGAATACGAACCTATAGTGCGTTTGGAAAGAGACAGAATTGGATCTGGTTTCTTCTCTAATAAATAGTTATTGATTCATCCCAGGTGGAATGATGTTAACAGAGGGACTGAGGAAGTCCTGCCCCAGAGTGTTTTATGGCCTGGTCCCAGGGGTAGTCTACTGCGAGATAATTGATATGAGTTTAAATCCCTTCTGGCGGAAAAGAGAATTAAGCCTGCAGCTCTGATATTCGCCATAAACACTCTAACAATGAACCTCCTACGTAAAGCTCATCATCGTTTTGTGTGAGACCCTCTCTGTGCTCTTAGAACGCTTCGTTTGTGAGCTTTAGCCATTTGCATCTCTTTTGTCATGACAGGCAGCGTCGTATTTTACATGCTATGCAATGTCCAGTGACCAACTGGAACCATGCTTCCTATGAACACTTTTCCCTTTAATAGCAACCTGTTGGTAATTGAATCAATACTGGCTTATAAACCATTTTGTGCTGACTGAGAAATTCATACAGCTGTTAATGAATATAGAGCTACAGAACTCTAATGGTACGTCAGGGATTTAAAAAAAAGAAAAGACTAGGAAGAATCACAGAACGACAAAAGCACAGAATAATTGAGGTTGGAACGGACCTCAGCGTTCATCTAGTCCAAACCCCCTGCTCAAGCAGGACCACCTAGATTTGCCCACGGCAATGTCTAGACAGCTTTTGAGTGTCTCCGAGGATGGAGACTCTGCAGCTTCCCTGGGCAATCTGTGCCAGTGCTCGGTCGCCCTCATGGTAAATAAGTGTTTCCTGATGGTCAGAGAGAACCTCCTGTGTTTCAGTTTGTGCCCATTGCCTCTGGTCCTGGTACTGGGCACCACTGACAAGAGCCTGGCTCCGCCCTCCTTGCACCCTCCCTTCAGGTATTTATAGACATTGATGAGATCCACCTTCAGCCTGCTGCTCTTCATGCAGAACAGTTCCAGCTCTCTCAGCTTCTCTTCATACGAGAGATGCTCCAGTCCCTTAATCATCTTAGTGGCCCTTCAGTGGACTGTCTCCAGTAATTTCATCTCTCTCTTCTACTGGGGAGCCCAGAGCTGGACAGAGTACTCCAGATGTGGCCTCACCAGTGCTGAGCAGAGGGGAAGGATCCCCTCCCTCAGCCTGCTGGTAATACTTTGCCTAAGGCAGCCCAGGTTACCATCGGCCTTCTTGGCTGCAAGGCCACATTGCTGGCACATGTTCAACTTGGCATCCACCAGGACCCCCAGGGCCTTTTCTGCCAAGATGCTTCCCAGCTGGGTGGCCCCCAGCATACACTGGTGGGTGGGGGGGAGGTTTCTCCAGGTGCAAGACTTCACACTTTGCCCTGTTGAACTTCATCATATTTCTGTGAGCCCATTTCTCCAGCCTGTCAAGGTCCCTCTGGATGGCAGCATGACCTTCCGGCAAATCAGCCACTCCTCCCAGTTTGGCGTTGTCTGCAAGGGTGAAGTATGAAAAATACAAAATTAGAGTAATAAAGGAAATCTTCCAGGCCCTGCAAAAATGATAGGTTAGGATGTGGGAGATCAGCCATTGCCACAGGCATTGCCACCCTGAGCCTGGACATCGTTGGAACAGGATGCTGTTAGCTAGGAGGACAGCAGGCTGTTAGCTGTGATACGGGGTGACCCACAGAACACCACAGAGATAGACAAGTCAATGCTAGAGACAGAGGAGTCAGCCATGGTGCCAAACCACAGCGCTAGAGTTATATGGAGAGTGAAGAATATAAAGTTGGAGGGCTCTGACTGGAACAGAAGGACTAGAGCAGGGTGGCAGGAGGGAGGTAGGTTTGGTCCTGTGACAAACTGGTAGCAATAAAAAGAAGATATTGTAATAATAATTACCATAATGGCAGAATTAGGAGCACTTACAGTTTTCATTGCTTGAGGCAGTGGATGCCTATCCACGAGTAATAGTCTCTGTACCATATGTTGATTGTTTTCTTCTACACAGAGGGAAATGCATGGGGGAAATAGTTCTGACTTTTGATCTCTGCTTGTGGCTTCCCTAAGAGTCACAGATGATAATTTAATAAGCAGTATTCACTCAATAATCTTTGTCTGTAAACTGCGTGCCCCCTATGTACACTGAGATTATATGTAATCTACTAATATAGCTTAATAGATTAATATAATTATTATATTTTTACAAAAATTAAAATAAGATTGCTATCATAATAGATATACTCAGAACTTCAGACAAGAAGACATTTATACAGTGTTTCTCTGGATATGTATCAGGGTTTTTTTCAGGGAAACTACTGTATATTACAGGACAATTTATGAAAAATAGTTATACAACTGGATATTGCATTTTAATCTGTAGTGTGTGTAATTCGCAAGAAGAAATTGAAGCCTCTTTATAGTCTTTAAAAAAGTTTTTTTTAAGATTCATTTTTGCAGTTTAGTTTTGGCAGAATCTAGCCCATTCCAAAGTTATAGCTTTGGGGATTTGGAATTATTTTGAGGAGTCCTGGTCAGGAGTATTCTCTAGCCAGGTTGATAGATACATAAAAAGCAAGTGAGCTCCAGAGGTGAGGAGACCTCGCTGACTAGAGTTGTCAGGGGCAGAATACCAACCCGGGCCTCCAGCAGGTCCATGCTCAACTCTGCTGACAGCAAAACAGCACCTGGTTGGGACCAGAGCATCTGCAAGGGCACTAGTCGAGACCTTCTGTGAGCGGGTAGATGCAGCCATGGTGGCAACGGGAGCCCGGGAAGGGCAGAGACCGCTGAGAGGCCCAGAGAGGCAGCCAGTCGCTGGGAAAGTGTGCATCCGCCACATCCATTCAGACCTTGCTTTTGCATATACAACTTTACGTATTCCAACTGTTGCAGAAACTATAGTAGATGTTCTCATCCTCAGAGGTGACACAGTGTTAGCTTAGGAATATTGGGAGCATGACTTTGGTACAGAGGGGAGCATGATGCCAGGATCCTCAAGCAAGGATGGACTGAGATAACTCCAGAACTAAAATCCAGGCATTGTGACATAGACATTAATAAACTTTCTAATAAACAAAAATAAATTCTTCCCCATGAGGGTGGTGAAACACTGGCCCAGGTTGCCCAGAGCAGCTGTGGCTGCCCCCTCCCTGGCAGTGTTCAAGGCCAGGTTGGATGGGTCTCTGAGCAACCTGGGCTGGTGGAAGATGTCCCTGCTCATGGCAGGGGGTTGGAACCAGATGATCTTTAAGGTCCCTTCCAACCCAAACCATTCTGTGATGCTATGATTCTAAACCTTCGTAACAGAGTTACAGTGGTACTCCAGCATGGCATGGAAGTTACCATTAGTACAGGGAGCTTTGCATCTTATGATGAGCAGACAGGTCTCAGCTCACAGCCGGACAAAGCGGCTTGCCACGGCTGTCACCCTAGCTCATCAGCACGACTGATTTTAGAAGAACTTACAGTCCCCGAAAACAGAATGGCTGAGTAAATGCCAAGCTGGGGCTGGGAGGCCGAGTGGGACTTCTGCAGGAATTGCGGATCTTGTCCACAGCTGGGAGCACTGCATTTCATCATGGCATGCCCCCAATGATCTTCTGCTCCTGCCCAGACAATGTGAAAAAAGTTAATATCTGATTTTTATTTTTGGAGGGGGGGAGTGGGGAAACACAGTGGGGAGGCAGTAGCTAGAGCAACAACTATATTGGGAAAAGTAAAGAAGAGAAATGAGAAAATAAGTCTGCTGGGTGGAAACTGTGGGGATAAAAGCTGAAGGAGAGATTCAGTGCAGAGAGGAAGATTTTGAAGTGCAGGGCACTCTCCTTAAGAGACTGGGGAGCCACTGAATTGTGGGTCAGGCTGAATCGCAATGAGGTAGTGCAAGTAGAATAGTGTCTGCAGTTTTTATTGTAGAAGTTAGAAACCGTGTTCGAAATGAAGGAAGGAATTACATTTTATGAACAAGCTCGTAGTGAAGGCAGAAGAATGCTCCCCTAGAGAACTGGATTCTCAGTCTTCCTCTGGAACCACATTCTTGCATGATGCTTGCCAAGTTTCATAAGCTGTTTCTTCACAGAGCAGTCATTAGCTTGATCCTAATTTTCTGGCTACCTAACTGGAAACCCAGAGGTCCAGTTTGTGGAGATACCGAACATTCACAGCTGCAGCTGGAAAAAGCGATCACTCTCACTGAATGTATCTCATGCTGTCCTCCAAAACAACAGCAAAATGCCTGTAGTCATCTACAGTCAGATTGAGCACTGAAAATGTGCTTTTACCCTTAACTTTGTCAGCCTTAACATCCAGTCTGTGCAATGGAGGTGATGCCAGATACTCACCTCACAGAGGGATTGCATAGATAGGTAAATTTATGAAGCAATCATCTACTGGGGTAATGAGCACTGTAGAAAATCCAATGAGAAAATGCAGTCTTTATAGAAGAAGTTGAAATACACATTAAATATAACGTAGGGTCCACATACTGAATCATGAGAGTAAATCAGGATAGCAAGCAGTGTTTTATTAAGTATCGTCTGCCTCCTGTACTGAATAATGCTGTGGAGCCCTCTAGAAAAAATAATCAGCGGTGCCCAGAATTGCTTCATGGTGATAACTAAAGGGGACAAATTAAAGCTCTTTAAGCAGCCTGTAATATTTATTTTTCCTAAATTTTGTGTTTGATTTGATTTTTTTTTTTTTCACATATATGAGTAAGTTTGTAGAAGTACGTAACCAGCTGTGTTAATTATGGACTCAGTTGCAATGTAATTTTTCCCGGGGACTGGCTTACACCATAGAATTGATATACCTTAAATCTGGGTCATTTTTCTGCTAATGCTTTTGAAAAGTTCACTGAGCAACTTCACACCTTGTCTGTCTGAATAAAATAGAAAAGAGCATTCTTTAAGTTGTAGAGTTACTTTGTGCATGCCTGATGTGTTCATTATCAGGCCTGGGTGGTAGCGAAGGCAAATGGTAGATACCGGCAGGGAATTTGAGATACGGAAATAAAAAGTGTATTTGCACGTGTCATCTAAAATAGAACCCGATTCTTAAGAGAAGCCCAGGTTGTTGCTGCTGTGTAAATATTGAGTAATCATTTCTGTCCAGGTAAAGAAACAAAAACACAGGTGGGAAGAGCTTTACCCAGAGCAATCCTACCAAAACGAATCTTAGTCCCAAATTATCCATGATTTCTGTCCAAAATAAAATTAATTCAGAGGCAAGTGAGATTACAAAAAAAAGTTACTTTTACTTGCTAACAAAGATAATTTAAGAGTGTGTGGCTGACGTTCAAAGTCACAGAATCACAGAATGGTCGGGGTTGGAAGCGACCTCTGTGGGTCACCCAGTCCAACCCCCCTGCCAAAGCAGGGTCACCCAGAGCAGGGTGCACAGGACCGCGTCCAGGTGGGTCTTGAATATCTCCAGAGAAGAAGACTCCACAGCCTCCCTGGGCAGCCTGTGCCAGGGCTCCATCACCCTCAGAGGGAAGTTGTTCTTCCTCATGTTCAGCTGGAGCTTCCTCTGCTTCAGTTTGTGCCCATTGCCCCTTGTCCTGTCGCTGGGCACCACTGAAAAGAGTCTGGCCCCGTCCTCTTGACACCCACCCTTCAGATATTTATGGGCATTTCTAAGGTCCCCTCTCAGCCTTCTCTTCTCCAGGCTGAACAAGCCCAGCTCCCTCAACCTCTCCTCGTAGGAGATATGCTCCAGTCCCCTCCTCATCCTCGTAGCCCTCCGCTGGACTCTGTCCAGTAGCTCCTCATCTTTCTTGAACTGGGGAGCCCAAAACTGGACACAGAACTCCAGATGGGGCCTCATCAGGGCAGAGTAGAGGGGAAGGAGAACCTCCCTCCCCTGCTGGCCACACTCCTCCTAATGCATCCCAGGATCCCATTGGCCTTCTTGGCAAGTCAGATTGCCTCAATCTTGAAAGAATAAATTCTACATAGTTTGCTGTTATTAGTAGCAAGAAATTCTCTGTGTTGCTGTTAACATCTTCTTCAAATGAATAATTGTAGGTAAAATGTATGGCTTTTTGAAAAAAAAAGGTCTAATTTGAATAAGAATATTATTATTATTATTACCGTTTATGCAGTCCCTTAAAAGATGGCTGGCATTGTAGAGACAGACTGTACCAATTAAGTAGCAAATGTCAAGATCTGTAGAGAAATTTTGCTTCCTACTCTTCTTTGATCCTAGAGTCAGTGAAACACCTAGATTGGCCAGAGTTTCCACTTACTCCTTACTTTTTTCTTTGGTAGCAGCCACGATATGTGAGAAGACATGATGCTGGGCATGGATTTACTGGGAAAAGGTGGCCTAAGAAGCTTTTTTGCTTGAGCACTTCCTGGTGAGGATGCACTTCAGGTTACGAAGTAGGGCATGGACTTCACTGCTGACTGTTGTGGTGACTCATCATCTTTCAAGAACCGTTTGGTGGCCCTAAAGATGATCGAGAGGGATTAAGGAGAATTTGAAGATAACTGTTTTGGACAGGTGGAGGGAAAAGAGCAATGAAAACAGGAGGAGGGAGCCTCATTTTCTTATTTATCCTCCGTTACAGTTTGGAAATGAAAGTTTCTTGCTCCAAAGCCTGCAAAATTACTTTGTGAGGTGTTTGCCAGAACACTCTGCCGGACATATAGCTCCTTCCCTTCAGAGCTCTGCTCCTGCAGTGGGGGTCTCGGAAGACAGTTTCAGGTCGTGGGAAAAGACAGTTAAACAGGGCTCAGATTGACAGGAGTTTTTTGAGTGACAGGAATATGGGTGGACGTTGAAATGCCAGCCTGTGGCTGTAGCAATGACAGGTAGGTCATCTGTAGCCAGATTTAACAGGATCTTAAAGACTCCTGGAGCTATTGGTAGGCATCAAGGCTGAAGTATAGCACGTACTAATTCCCATTGAAATCATTGCTACTTCAGTTCCTGACTCCCTTAGGGCACTTTTGAAAATCCGTCTGTCCTTTAACCTTGGGCGGTCTCGGTAACGGAGCTGCTGATGCAGAGAGAACCAGCTAGTTGCATGACACTGGCGTCCCCTATCCTTCTTTAGAAGCTGCCAACAATGTCTTTGGATATTGTTTTACCACTGCTTTCCCATTTAGGAACCAACTGGAATTTCCACAGAGGTGTTATGTGAGAAGAATTGACTAGGTTATATATTTTCTGTGAAGAAAAAAATCCAAACAAACAAACAAAAAACACAAACCCAAACAAAAAACTCCTAAGAATTTATCATTGGCTCTACTTGATTACATTTTGATCAAATTTACTTACTATTTGTCGCATTATGTAGAGAAATCTTTAAGTAAATGGGTCAAATACAGATTTAGCTAAAAGAACTTGAAGGTCTGCAGAAGTTGCAGTGAGGAACTTGCATGACTGTAAACATCCAATATATTGATATGAAAAATTTCCAATGTAACCAGACAGATCGACTGGATGCAAAAATCAAATATTTCTATAATGTAGCCATATGTTTAAGCAGTACCTGACAAAACAGACTTTTTTGCTGAATTACAGATGCCTGTATTTAACAAGAAAATGTACTGGTTTGTATTACGTGAAACCAGAAGACTGAAAAAAAGAACAGAGAATTATGTAATAAGATTCGTGATGTCCTGCTGTTTTGCCTGGCGTCTGATAAAGATGATCAACCTCAGTTTCCTAGAAGTTGAGGACATTAGGCTGCACCACCTTGAAAACCGTAATTCAGCATTTTGCAGAGCTGAAAGGCCATCTTTGAAATGACAGAGCAGAAAACACAATTAGTAATTGTGTTTTGTGTTGTAGCTGTGTACAGTGATTACATCTGGTCACCCTATGACAGCTGGAATATCAAAACTTATTTTTTAGTTATGCTTAAGGAATAAACTGTTTTGTGGGTGAAGGCGGAGAAGCTTAGCTGACAACTTCCATGACTTCATGTGGTTGTTTTTCTTGTACTCGTACAAATCCAGACAGCCTGTTGTAGGTTTTTAGGGTTGCCTTTCAAGAGTTCCTCCTTACATTGACACTGGCACCTAGCGTGAAGATAATTCCAGTCACTCAAAATTTATCACTATGACATAGCGCAATGGCACAGAATAAAAATCTGCAAGGCAACGAACACTAAAGACAGAAAGTCAAGCATTCAGACCTTAGGAAATGTTAGATGTGATACAGCTGGCAGTACTTTTTTTCCAAATGATGGATCGATTTGGGCTGAAACTTCCAGCAACAGACAAGCAGATAGCCAGGAGCCAGGAAGCTGCTTCCTGCCAGGTATAGTTTGGCCATTAGAACTACTCTAGTAGGGAAACGGGGCGTGTGACGGGGCGTTAAAGAGGCTGCTGCCTCTGCTGCGTTCCTCAGCTGCGCTCGTCAGCTGTGACTGGGGTGCACTATTGAGGCAGAGTTTGCGTGCCAAAAAATGTGGAATCTTCCCATTAAGTGAGTTCTGTCCTCTCTTTTTATAATCCGTTCTATATTTTCTTTTTAGAAACTATATATAACTCGTGTTTGTCCATTATGCGTTCCTCTTTTCTGCTTCTGCCACGAGAGAAGGCTGAACGGTTTTGTTACTGATAACAACAGATTAAGAGTTTGCGCGATGGAAATGATGATGTGGAAAACTCCCTCCAGCACTTGGCCGTGTCACAGATGGGCTAAATAGCACCTTGCAAGTTCTCCTCTGCTTGTGCCTCCGTACCACCACAGCACTCTAGCCACAGACCAGAGCTCGGTTAGACAAAGCTGTCCACAAACACAGAAGGGGCTGGGTTTTTTCCTCAGTGTTCATGCTATCGTAAATATGTACATAAGACTAATGTGAGTGATTTAGAAGTTAATCTGAGGGCAGATGCAGGGCATAGCACCTCTTGCACGCAAGTCTTCAGGCTGCTGGTTTCATGTAGACTTTGAAGGGCAGAACCTGCTGCCCTGGCGTTTTCCCTGGTGTTTATGTTGTATTGCTCGTGCACAGCCCACAGCTGGCAGCTCTAGTCCAGGACCCAGGCAAACCCAGCATCACCTAGCATGCTCTTTCTCCTGTAGAGATCTTCCATGCAAGTACTGACAACAGCCATGTCTGTAGCTTGTGGGACCTGAACTAATACAGGTTGAGGGCATTAGGAGTTTGGGGATGCAGCGAATCATGAAACTTGCAAACAGTACTCCTGTTTTCTCTCTTCTCGCTCCTGTATTATTCACCTTTGGGTCTGGATCGTGGCCTTGTTTATAACAAGCTGATATACTTGGCGCTTAGCTGCCATCCCGCTCATTGGCATTAAAGGGAGCATTTACCTCAATGCTTGTGGCTCACAGCAGTGACCAAACAGCTGAGAAACCAAGTCTTAGCTTTCTCCAAAACTGAAAGCACAAGCCAGTGCGGACATTGATGTGACATGAAATAACTGGCTGTCTGCCTCAACTTTGTTAAATTGGCACCTTCTTACCTGGCGTTGTATATTCAGTCCTGTGCGCATATTTTGCCATTACTGTGATTCTTCATCCCACAAGCGATACAAAACTAACGTAGCTGAGGCTGAGGAAGCAGGAATCTGTACTGCATCGTGAGCAGAGTCATCTGCCTCACTACATATCTAAGAAATGACTGAGCTGTAGCAACCTGCTGAGGATGAAGACAATTCCCATTTGGCTTCAGGTTCATTCACCAGTCAGTGCTAGCAGTAAGGAATGAACTTGAGAGCAATGACAAGAGGTTGTCCTTGTTGATTGGTTTGCTCGCAAATCTCTGTGAGACAATAAATGAGCATGCGGCTTGTTGCCAACCTCATGTCTGAGTGTTGCTGTGCTCAGCTGACCTCAGTTCCAGCCAGTCACAGGCAGCTGGTCTCATCCAGAGCTTTTTCAGTTCTAGAGTGACTCAATAGCGGTGCTGAAAAAAATCTGTCAGAATTAAGTATCTGTGCTTATTATTCTGTGGGATATTCTTGCTATTGTTAGAAACATCCCATGGTTTTTGGCGTATTCGAAGAAATCTTAGATAGGCTTATGAATTAGCCAGTGAAAATGCAGATGTATGATTTTTTTCTACCATACAGATGATGTAAAATATAATTCCCAGCATATTTGTATTCTTTTTGTTGTTAAATTTGATGATTAATGTGTAAGTGACAAATCAAGTAACCCAGAGCAAGGATGTCTGCTATGTCTTGCCTAGAAATATACAGAATTTTTAGCCTGAATGAAAAGCTTATGGTCTTAACTTTAAAGTAAATGACCTTACTGCTGCAGCTTGTCAGGTAAGGGCAGAGTATGCTGAGCGCCGTGCAACCACAGAACTTTTTGCTGCCAGTTATTTTCTCCTCCTCCTCTTGTTTGTGTGCTAACTTAAAGAGTAATGACTCTGCCCTCGGCGCAGTGCTGTGAAGATGGAATCACCCCAGTGCTGCCCAGCCCAAGGTATTTCACTCAGTGCCTGACACGGAGTGAAAACACTGACGCTCTTGAAGAGAGTGCTTTTCTTTTTGCTGAAATTGTAGGAGTCGCCTGACTTCATTTTTCTGAATCCGTGCAATCCCATGTAGAAGACATCTGAGATCTGTGACAGCCTGTGTTACAGGGTAGATGAAGATGACAGTGCGTGCTTGGCTGTTATTGCTATCAGCAGTCATATTTTAGCTGAAAAATCACAAGTGAGTCCATCAAGCTGAAGGTATTAAGCCTCCAGTGTAAACGAAAGATATCTCTGCTTTCACTGTTTGGTGTGACAGGATATAGGTATGCATAAGGGAGAGAAAGGAAGCAGTTATATGGCGGGAGGCGAGGGGAGCCCTGAAACCCTCAAGATACATTTTTTTTTTTTTGTACCAGGTCCCAGACCTGATGGGGATATTTTCTTCAGAGCCACTGATCAAAATATCATGTCATTTCATCACTCAGGGAGTTGCAAAACTTCAGCATGTAGAGGAAGAATCATTCTTTCACCTTTTCTCATTTTGTCCAGCAGATTCTTAGCACTGCAAAAGACCTGATAAAGAAAAAATAGTAGTAGTGCATTATTTAAAGAAGAAGGTTGCTCGCACTGTCTATGGTAAACACTCAAAGCAATCCAGTAAGCTCTCACAGAGTCTTCAAACGGAACAATAAAGGCGGTGGTTCTATCATGAGGAGAAAAGGGAGAAACAGCTTTTACTTTTTTATTCCCCCGTGCATTTAGACATGTAAAAGAAGTTTAAATTCTGTAAATTGTTTTCATACTGTGGGACAGGTGTGGTTTTAACTGAGTTACCATTCGTGTCTCCCTCTTGTGGTTTTTTTTTTGGTTCTCGTGTGTGTTGTACAAGCAATGAATGCCCCAGGCTTTCCAAATTACTGCTTATCGGTAATTAATCATGGCTGGACATTTTGTCCAAGCCCCAACCTCCCCTCAGTTCTCCAGCTGTATTTCTTTGCTCTGTCCCCAGTTCATGCGCAGAATACTGTAGGGATGGAAATTAGTAACTGTAGGAAACAGGAATCCTGGGACTTCCCTCAAAGCTTGTAAGAGCTGTCTGAGTATCTAATGGAGACTTTGTAAATGGGGTCTGAGGTAATTTGTTGCATTTTTGTCTCATGTTGTTTTCAGCAGTCTTTAAATTGGCATTATAAACGGAACCTGGATTCTTTACACTGAAAGTGTGTCTATATGAGCCAGCTTGCTGATGAGATTCAGATGGCTTGTTTTTCATGTTTTGCTGAAAAAGAAGAAATATTTTACTGGGAAGAAATGGTTCTATCTAAACCAGTATCTCAGGACAGCTAAAGTGTATGCTTTACATTCTTACAAATACTATATTTTGCTCGGCATTTGGTCAAGTGGAAGTTGTTCACAAGATTATGTTAAATGTAGATTGAGGGAAACAAAATCTTTCTTGAGTTACGAGTTGGGGTTGTTGCTGAAGTTGTGCAGTTCCCTTTGTATCTGTATATGAGTGTATATATATTTATTTATATAAATTGTTAAAGTAGAGGCAAATGAAAATGAAGACAAAGCAAATTTCCAAGCAAGCAGGCAAATATAAAGATAATAAGATAAAATCTGCTGACAGTGTTAGAAAATGCGATGAAGAAACAATAGAGGAAATATATAAGACTGTACCTCTATGATGCAAAAGTTTTATGTTGTCCCTGGAAAAGCATAAATTAGTCTGCAGTTGTTATTTCTATGAAATGGAAAAGTTTGAAGTGCTGTCACTAAACTTGGAATCTCATGTCTAAAACCAGTTACTTGATACATGTGACGTAAAATGTCACAATAACATTTAACAGTCAACAGTTTGATTGTGGAGTTAAAATATTTTGCAAGAGTATGAATTTAAGTATCTTTTGTCAAATTTAAGATATTTATCCATTGTTCCTGAAATAAATTGTGTCGGAAATGTTTAAAGCATTTCATAAGACCCAGGAATCTAATCCAAGCTCCTGATTTGCACAGCACACTTACAGATAATGCTCTTAAAACTGACATTATCTTCTGCTGCCATGTTGTTTGGTGCGAAAGCCCAGAACAAGAAATTTTTAATCGCTGACATTAAAAGCAGAGAAACTGTGAGTTTCTTTAAGGACCATGAAATAAGCCAACAAAATAGATAACATCTACTGGTGTAAATCCCTTGAGTTGAGATAGCAGATAGATGATGCCAAAAGTGAACAGAAAGCTCAGAAATATCAGTTATTGGCTTAATTTGTTAGTAAATTACCATATGTGATGATTGTGAAGCAGAACAGACCTAAAGGATAAACAGGGAATACCGTCACCTTCTGCTCTGAAAGCTGGAGAAAAGCCAAAAAATGTTTGGAATAATGATAAATATTGGCTTACTTAACTCTAAGGTAAAGAACTGAGGAGATCATTGAGGAAACTGAGCTGGGCAGCAGAAGCTGAAGTTTACTAAACACTTTGCTAAAGAGAGGTCAGTTCAGAGACTCTTTGAGGGTGGTTAGCTTTGCGCTCTGCTCCTCCTCTATAGATACCTAATTCTCATCAGATCAGAGTCACTCAGTCTGGAAGTGGCCTCCAGGGTCATCTCGTCTGACCTGCTGCTCAGGGCCCACGGAGTCAGACTGGGGGGCTGAGGGCTGCATCCGTTTGAATGCAGAATGCCTCCAAGGAGGGACATCCCAGAATCCCTCTGGACAACCTGTGCCAGTCTTTGACCGCTGTCGTGATGAAAAATTTTTCCTTATATCTGATTGGAATTTCCCGTGTTTCAGCTGGAGTTGGTTACCTCTTTGTATGTGGATTTGTGTGTATGCACATGTGTATACATACATCTATAAATACACATGGCTTGTTGTCACGTGGAGGTGCTGTGAGAACAGGGACCCTTGCAAAGCCTGGGCCATCGGTTTAAACCATGTATTGCTGACTAAATCAGGTATTTCTCACAACCTTTTGTAGAATCAGGTATCTTCCCTGTTGCCACGGAAGAGCGTTATAGAGATGATGAAAAAACCTGAAGTAAAGACATTGAGACTGCACACTGCTAATCAGTGCTTCAGATTTTAATTTCCTATTGTATTTATGGGAAATGACTAAGCAATAACTTTTTAACTCAAATATATCCAACAAGCTGTCAGAGCTGAATATTGAAGTGTCCAGCTGCAGAACTTGCAGAGGTTAGGCTTCATAATACTGGAAACTTCCACTTATTTTCTACTAATATTTGGTAAACGACGCCTTAAAAAAAGCCAGCTGTGGCTGGCTTATAGAATCATAGAATGGTTTGGGTTGGAAGGGACCTTAAAGATCATCTGATTCCAGCCCCCCTGTCATGAGCAGGGACATCTTCCACCAGCCCAGGTTGCTCAGAGCTCCATCCAACCTGGCCTTGAACACTGCCAGGGAGGGGGCAGCCACAGCTTCTCTGGGAGACCAGGTCCACTGTTTAACCACCCTCATGGTGAAGAATTTCGTCCTAATATCTCATCTAAATCTGCCCTCTTTTAGCTTAGAGCCGTTCCCCCTTGTCCTATCACTACACACCCTTGTGAAAAGCCCCTCTCCATCCTTCCTGTCGGCCCCTTCAGGTACTGGCAGCTGCTCTAAGGTCACCCCGGAGCCTCCTCTTCTCCAGGCTGAACAGCCCCAACTCCCTCAGCCTGTCCTCGTAGGAGAGGTGCTCCAGCCCTCGGATCATCTTCGTGGCTTATGTGCATTTCCTGAAATTTGTGGACTTGGTTTAGTTGAAAAATGATGCAACAGTCTTATGATCGGCTATAAAGTCCTCGTAAAATTACAAGCCCAAGACTTTCTGTATTTTGAGAGACAGCAAAGAGAGTGCTGTGATCCAAAAATACGTTTATTTGTCGTTACATTTTTACCTATCAGAGGATGTAACAAAGTAATAGAGAAAAATTATAAGACCCACCTCAGTAAATAGGAGAAAGTAAGTCATCTGGAAACACTTTCTCTGTCTGGCGGCTGGCTTTGTTTCTTGGACAAGATTAGCAGCTTTCTGGTGGACTAGGAGTTGGTTCGCTTTCTGTGTGTAAGCGGTCTGAACAAGCTGCAGTTCTTTGGTAAAACTCAGGGTCTGTTTCTTCCCTGGCTCGATGTTAGTTTTGCCCTTGCCATCCACAAAACTTGATGAAATATATATTATAAGGAATCAAAGTGCAGGCAAAACATGGTTTTGTTCTTGCTTTCGTTGTCAGAGTAGTAGTTCAGCTTCAGCTGCTAAAGAAGTTGTGTATTTTTTGAATGCCCATGCTACTCTTGTATTTTACTGCTTACAATATTTACGCTGAATCAGTCTTTTAACTGAGATTTTTATATGGAGCACTTATTTGTAACAATGTGTGAATGAAATAATTCAAGTCTGTAGGGGGAAATGGGTATACTGATGATTATATCTCTGGTTATATTCTTGGTTTCGTTGTACAATGAAGAAAATAATGAATTTGGCTTTTTAGCCTACCAACTCAGCCTGAGTGCAGAAATGTGTGGTGACATCTACACAGAGACTGTTACCACCGAAGTTTTACGAAAGGCCTTGTACACAGCTGTTTTAGTGGAGATTCTTCATTTGACCCTCAGATAAAGGGAATTTATGGCTTTCTTGGAAGAACGATTCAAGGCTTTTCATGCTGGGTGTGCAGAATGACAGAAAGTCAGAGATAGTTGACAATGGAAGCTTCTCTTTCTTATGCCCCCTCCCAAGAGCAGATTTGTCAAAAATTAAAAGAAAAAGTTGAGCAACTGAGCTGTTGTAGTCAGGATTCAGTAACGAGGAAGAAAAGACTCAGAATCTGTGGAAAGGGAGTCCACACTATGCAGACACAACTGTTAATCCCAGGCATCTTTGTAAAGTCTCCTATGAAAAGAATTCAGAAAAATCAATATTTTCATCTCCATTTTATAATGGGAAACAATAAAAGGAAATGAGAAAAAATGAAGAAGATACAGTATGATTTAGTGAGGGGATAGGTGAAAAGTGGAAGAGTGGAAGAGGGAAACACATGCGGCTTAGGAGAAAATGGAAAAGCCGGAGCATAACATCGTGGATTATCACTTGTGGGAATTCAGTCACAGGGATATCAGTCTTTGGGAAGACCTCATCCTAAAATCGCTATTACTTCGAATAATTAACCGTTAAAATTGGCATTAGTTTGACAGTTTCTGTATGCCATTGCATCATATTATGTACACGTACTATGAGAAAACAGACAAATGGAATCAGATAGTTCAGTATCATGATCATTTAGGGAGGTACTGACAATAATAGGTCATTGATCCTCACTGGGATCTTGGACTGTGTTGCATGAAAAGAAAATAATTCATAATTGTCAATATAAGTAATGCAACTCTCATGTGCTTGTCTCAGATGAGAAACAGTTGTACTGACAGCATGTCATAAAATAAATCTTTGTTATAAAAATAAATTCTGAAGAATAATATTTCATAGCAAAGTCTCAGGACAGATGTAGATCACTTTCAGGCTTCATCCACTATCATCTGTATTTCAGAGGAATGCAAACCATATTGTACAGAAAGTTGTTCTCTGCTTGTATTTCTGAGTATTTGCCTTTTCTGCTTTTTTTCTGGAAAAGTATACTAAAATTATTTTTATTATTTACTTTAAAACAAATTATGTTAGTGGCTTCAGTCAAAGAGGTATCAATAGTATATTCTGGTTTTTATGAGTCTCTGCTCCTAAAACCACAAAGATCCTATCAGTTATCATCAAAAACATCATCAGTATTTTGAAAATTAGAGATTGATTTAAGTGAAGAGATTGCAGTCTGTCTCAATCACAAAGAAACACGAATATGTTGCACCTTGATAAAAAAAATTTGTTAGGTGCTCTGTGAAACACTTGCTAGCTGTGACCAGGAATAAGCATTGAATACAACTCACTTGTAAATACCGAAGATAAGTCATAGATGGTCAAAAGGAGATACAAGCTACTGGCTGATGATGCTCCCTTGTGATTGTTTCAGGTTTTCCCCTGTGGTCAGTCAATACCGTAGCATGAGAGTCATGCTCCCGGAGGACTCAGAGGTCTCCTTTGTTACAGATGTGGCAATGCCACTTGTTCTCAATCACTTGTCCACTTAGACAGCACCTGCACCTTTGCTGGGGTAGGAAGAAGGTAGTACTGCCCGGTGGAGAAATGCTTGTTTCACCAGGTGGAAATACGACAGTGCGGAACCTCTCTGAAAACTCCCGAAGTAGTTTAAATCAAATGTATGTTTGAACTTTCTGTAATGGACCTTACTAAATACTGGGTTGGAACTATTTAGATTAAAAAGCTATATTTTTAAATACTCTCTAATATAGAAACATTACAAAATAGAAATGCATTTTTAGTATAATGGAGGATGCATTTCCCCATCATTGGGGCCATGGAGAGACAGGCTCCAGGGCTGAAGGTATTGAGGGAGATTTTATTAGCACTGCTGCATTCTATTACTTCTTTAGAAAAGGGATAGCCGATAAAACTGCAAAGAATGAAAACTGACACTTCATCATAATTTGTTGTTTCTCAGAAAGCTGCATCAGTTCTTTGTCATCTACGATGTCATATACATTTTCTCCATCAATCTGGACACTTTGTGTAACTTCAGTTGCTAAGGCAGATATCGTTGTCATCTTTACACATAAATATCCTCAATTATTTCTTGCCAAAAAGACCTCAAAGATCTGGTTTGACAGTAAGGCCTTGTCATCTTCACAAACTGCAGTTTATTTTTTGGGAGGCATTTAGTTGGAGACGAGCACCTATTTATACTTAAGAGTTATTTGTAAGGATAGTAGAATGAGTAAAGATTAGAAGCATTGTCTACTGTCATTCAGGATTTCGTGGATAACAAGGTGGCTAACTGTATCTCAAGGATTCTCAACACAAAAAGATGATCTAAATAATGCATAATAGAACTGCTAGAAGGCATACTGACTTTTATTTTCATTATATCTCCCTGGAAAGGACCTAATCTCAAGGAAATGCAAGTTTTATGGAGGTACTAAATCATCTAATCTTCTGTTTTGTTGAATCTTTTTCATCTTCACTCAAGAAAGTGAACACGACACAGAAATGGGGGAATGGAGTCAATAGCAAGTCTTGTCACAGCATAAATTGCACGATGAAAGCTAGAGGCCGCCCCTGTAAACAAAATGGGAAAGTATTTTGAAATTGCATTAAATGTATGTTTTCTTTCTTTGTAGGAAACTAAAGCAAAATAATAAAATAATCTTATTTTAATGACTTCAAAGGTATTTCTTGAAAAGACATTGTACACTTTGCGGGAACACGATTTTTTTAAAACCTCATTAAGTACCTTGTTTAGTATCCTTACTCATTTCTCCTGTTACTGTCATACATGTGTGTGGATAGACACACAGGCAGACAAGAGGTAGGGTAGCATAAAGACATGAAAAGGGCACAAAGAAATTAACCTATTGATAAAGTTGCATATCATTGCACAACAAGGTTGTATGTCTTTTTAGCAAAAGCTCTAAAAAAGGAACCTAATTGAAATGAAATTAATTCTGAGACATATGTGCGTGTTTGTAAGCAGAGAGGAGGTGACAAGTATCCATGGTTTGCTTGTGCTTTATAGCAAAGTGTTTACAGAATGAAAGAAGACATCCGTTAATTATCGCTATGCTGCACCATTGCTTTCAATGTGCTGGAGTATCTTGGAGCATTCAGTTTCAGACCACAGAATCACAGAGTGGTAGGGGTTGGAAGGGACCTCTGTGGGTCACCCAGTCCAACCCCCTGCCGAAGCAGGGTCACCCAGAGCAGGCTGCACAGGACCTTGTCCAGGCGGGTCTTGAATATCTCC
>Ga0065711_1035318_pt1 | contig 22491 bp, 15 predicted proteins | sample Hoacrofraction12_FD_59098 | JGI IMG/M metagenome (GOLD analysis project Ga0065711, IMG submission 59098) | Hoatzin crop microbial communities from Cojedes, Venezuela - Epithelial fraction 12 v2 (version 2) | ecosystem: Host-associated > Birds > Digestive system > Esophagus > Crop | place... | reverse complement strand
CCGCCTGGACGCGGTCCTGTGCAGCCTGCTCTGGGTGACCCTGCTTTGGCAGGGGGTTGGACTGGGTGACCCACAGAGGTCCCTTCCAACTCCGAACATTCTGTGATTCTGTGTAAAAGAAAAATATTTGAACTCCATTCTGAAGTCATTCTTTTTTACCTGTTTCTTGGTCTTTTGCCTTTGCTTATCATCCTATCCCTCTTTTCATTTTTACTGCTGTCTTGTCCAGTTAACTAACCTAATATCATGCTTGATGGCATGGTTTACCTGTGGAAATCCATTTTCTTTTTTCTCTTTGTTCTCCCTTATGTAAGGAATACCATACTGAATTGGACCAAAGCTCTTCTTACGTTTTGCCTTCTAGCAGATATTTTTAGGAAACAGTATCTAAATGGTGAGCAGAATGATTGTCGTTCAGTATATCCTACCAGTAAGTGGCATACAGGCTTCCGTGAATTGATCAAATCCCATTTTAAAATTGCTTACACTTCTTGTGTTTGGCAAGGAATCCCGTAACTTAAGTATACGTGATGTAAAGAAGTGCACTAGATTGATCTTAACTTTGCTGCCTAATGATTTTTATTCTTTCCTGAGTTGTTCTGTTGTAAGACACAGTCATTGTCCCTTCTTCATTCACTGTTTCGCACCACTCATGACTCTCTAACGCTCTGCCATAGCTTAACCCTTCACTTGTTTTTTCTTCCAAGCTGAAAAGCCTAGTCCCTCGACTACTTGCTTCCCACGAGGAAGTTTTTTCCCATCTCTGATCATCTTTTCTGCATTCCATCACTTGTTCTGTAGCCTCTTTGAGATGTGGTGACCAGAATTATATGCAATATTCAGGATTTTGATGCGTGAGAGATTATAGTGGCATAACTGCCTTGTGTGTGTGTGTGTATGGTGTTCCAATTTCTGTACTGCCGCTAAGCTGATGTTTCCAGGTGCTTTTCCATAAGGACACCAAGATACTTGATGACAATAGCTAATTTGGTGCTCATGAACCCCATGTGTTTGGGGAAAACGAGTGCCTATTGTACATTGTTCTGCTTTTATTGACACTGAACTTCATCTGCAGTTCTCAGTAGCTCTTTCTTCAGTACTTTGCAGCCAGCAGAAAGTGTTGGTGTCATAAGTAATCTTGCATAATCTGTCAACTTTTGCCCCTCTTACAGTTTGTCCTGTGGTATCTTATTGGTAACATTCCTCTAGCATAGAAAAAAATTTCAGTTTTCGCCAGTATTGCTTTTAAAAATTAATTTATCAATTAAGAGGACTTTTTTCCCTGATCCCATTATATCCTAATTTCTTCAACACTAATTCCCAAAGAGCTGTGAATTCTTCCACCCATAGTAGCCCCATCCCTTTCATATCTGTATCTTACTTTAGTTCCGTGTTTCGACATCATCCTTACTGAAAGCAGAGGTCAAATACAAATGTAGTTTTGGACATATATATAATATTTTTAAAGGCCTTAACAGGCATATGTTTTTATCAGCTTTGAATTTAGTTTTATTCCTGTCTTTTTCAAAAAAATCTCAGTGTGACTTGTGGCAAGTTTTACTCTGTCGTCCAGTCAGTTGTTTCTAAGAGGCATTCAGGAAACCACAATGTGAAAAAAAAGTGACTCATCTAGAAATGGCAACACCTTCCTTCACAGTCAGCTCTGAGAAAGGCTTCCGTATAGTTCTGTATTTAGTGTTGTTTCCTACTGGATAGGACGTATAAGCAAATTGTGCAATGGCTTGTGGCTGTCACAGATCCCTGCAGAATTGTTGAAGCACATAGCAACGCTCTACAACAACTTGATGAGAAATGAGATGTGACTGTTGAAAGGATGTAGTGAGAAGCAGCATGCAACTTTTTTGATGCTGAGTAGATTTGTAGGCTGCTGGTAAGACATTAACAGTGACGGTCTATGAGAATTATACAGTTGGAGTATAGGATTGCAATTATGCTGTATCACATATAGATAGATTCTCTTTGAGGCCATTGTGTCAGTAGTCCTGGGACTAAAGAGTGAGTGCTAGGGATGCCAGCACTAGGTGGATGCTGGAATACTGGGGGGAGAGGAGAGCTGTGTAGCCGTTGCTGTGAGGAACTTGTTAAGTTTTGCAGCCGCAGGAATATGCGTTAACTTTCTGTTTGTGTGTTCCCTTTCAGCCGCGTTATCCTGCCTGTGTCTGTGGAGGAGGTAAGTCCTTTTCTTGTTGCTTCCTTTCTTTTGGACTGTAAATAAACTTGTGATCAAAGCAGTTTGTATGAACAAAACCTGGAAAATTTAAGAGAAGGATACAGCTGTCTTCAGGACCCCTGTGTGCGGTTACTCATTCACCATTATTTTGACCAAATAATTGAATTTCTTTAAGCCTGAGGGTACTGATACTCAAGTACTTTCAGATGTGTTTATTACAAATCATGTCAGACTGTTCCAGAATACAGTTTCCTTTTGATTAATACTATTGTTCTCTCTTTTTTTAACATGAAGAGGAAGCGTTAGTACAAATCTAAATTACCCTTCAAAGTGTGTTTTACTGGAACTCTTTTGTTTTAAACTCTTAGACAAAGAGCAACAGTTTCTTCTGTTTTGTGAGACTGGTATAGCAAAAGAAAGATTTGATATATCTTTCCTAGGACTTTTTAAGACCTGTATTCTCTAGCTCTTGCAGAAAGAAAACTTTCTTTTCGTTTAGGTAAAGCTCTAATTGAGAGAAGTAATATAGTTTATAACAGAGACGGTGATTTTGATAACCAAATTGGCCATGGAATAGCCGTGTGGTGTTTGTGGCTGATCCCTGCTGTTTTCTCTGACGGTTGCAGCTTACCTTTCCTTCTTCCCTTCTGCACTGAACAGCACTCTTGAAGAGAATCTGACCATATAAATGTTTGGGGATTTTTAATGTTCATATTAGCAAGATGAAATGAGAAATTGAAATGACTGAGTCACTGAGACTATAGCACTTCTGTATCAGATTCCTTCTTCTGCATGTACTTTTTTTCTTGTGATCCTTGACTGTAAGCCATTGGTTTGTGAGCTCTGATCAGGGGCTTGTTCTGACTCTTAGGGAGAGCGGTGATAACAGCACTCTTGTTCATTTTACTTTCACCTGAATATAGCAGCTACTGTGGCATAGACAGTGGTGCGCTGGATCATGGCAGTGCTGTTTTAAGCATATCCCTTTTATAACTCTTTTGACAAAACACAGTTTAGTACTTGATGTAGTGTATTCCTGCAGCCGTGAGGCTGACTAATAAAAGAAAACCAATGTCTAATCTGAGTTCCTTGTTACTGTGGATCAGTCTGCAGTGACAGGCATCACATGCTGATGGAAAGCCTACACCTCTGATCAGAGAGTAGTTTTAGGTCCTTGTTCTGTGTTGGTGCAAGAATAAGACTGTTAATGCCCAAAGTCTGTCTGTCGCTTACTCCTTGCCTGTAGCTTGTATGCTTTCTGCATGAATCTGTTTCAAGCAGTTTTAACAGAAGTCCGACTAATGTATTAGATCAGGTATGTTTGGATCTGTTATTGGGCCTGAGTGTTACTTGTGTGGGGAAGTCCTTGACAAAGAAAGGACTAGCATGGTAAGCTTTGGTGAGTGAGCAAAGGATGCAAACTTGCAAGTCTGAGAAAGCTATGGGTAAATGGTAAGGTACTCCAGAGCTCAATAAACAGAAGCGATTAGCTGGAATAAGAGGAACCCTGCCTCATAGTGATATGTGTCCTAGTTATGAAGCCATGTAAAGAGAAAGTCAAAGCATCAGTATACAGATTGTTTCTTGGAGCGGGTTAGACCGGATGGAACCCAGCACAGGGTTTTTCTGAGTTCTCTGATACTAGGATTAACCTTCATCCAGTTAAAGTGAGCCCCTCGCTGTGCTCTTTTCCCTCGCTGGCTGGCTGTTCAGTGCCAGGCACGTTTGAGCCTGTGTGGAAAATTGAGGTTTTGGGCAGTACATAAATCTGTTCGTCTCCAGCAACCTCCTTGTCTAAGGATGCCCTGGGGTCAGCTATTTCAGAAGGTGTATTCCTTTCCTCTGGGTCGGAGGAGTTCCAGAGAGTTGAGTAACCTACTGAAAAGTCTTATCAAGTGAAGAACAAATACACATCATTAGAAGAGAAGGAACGAAAATACTAGCGAGAGCACCTTAATGTGCTTGCATTGTGGATAGGCTGCCAGCTTGACCAAACTTAATTTATCCTCAAACTTGCGTATTGGCACCATGTCCCATGAATGATGCCCCTTTTCAAGGCCTGGTGGTTCTCATGTGATGGGCCAGATTTCAGGAAAAAGTTCCCAAAGTGGAAAGAATTCTTAAGTTCACTTAGCTTTGCATATGTACTTCTGTGATATGGTAGTTTTAAAGGTATGGTTAAGAAGAAAGGTTACTTCCAGCATTGACTTAAAGGATGATTGTTGCTTGAAGTTTGTGTATTGCTTCATCCCTCTTCTTGTGTGGAAAGATGCTGACACATCTATGCATCACTTGGTTACCACACTGCTGTCTGTACTACAAAACAGCTGTTACAACTTCCTTGCTGTAAAGGATTTCCTTGTGCACAAATCTCTGATTAGGGCTCTGGACATTTTTTGTGGCTCTTGACTGTGTAGCTGCTCATTAAGCATCTCTGACTAGCAAGAGGACTTCTGATTTCACTTTAATACGGGGAATTTTTGCTCAAAGACTTAAGAGTTCATGCCTTCAGCGTGTAAATTGCTGACAGAAGTCTGATGTCAGTGTGTAACTTAGAGAACAAAATTAATTGTGGCTTTGAGGCATTGTAATAGGGCTCAGGGAGTGTTCTGCGTCATTCTGACACAGATGTATTTGGGGTTCCTTGTTCAGTCCCCTCATCCCTAGCAAATGGAGCTTAACCAATAGTAAAGAATTGAAGAGAAAACTGGTGATCAGGGGGACATTGGGGAGGTGTGACTTGATGAATAAAGAGATCGGCGCTGAATAGTTAGCCAAATAACTGCTAAGATGGGAACGAAACCGTGGAGGAGAAGCCCTGGTGATGACTAAAACATGAAGGCTGAAATGTAGGAGTTAGACTGTAGCAGACTGTCTTCTACTAGGAAACTCTGCCAAAACGTGGTCCTGCACAAGTGCAGGCTGCAAGCTGAACTCCTGTGTTGTTTTATACGTGGTCACACTGCAGGGACCAAAAAGAAAAAAAACTTGTTGTATCTTGGGTGCTAACCTTTACTCTTGTACTCCGACCAACATCACGTTGCACAGTGCCAACTTGGAGAGCGTGGACTTGAGTGGCTGTGTGGGTGTCTTGCCAGCTGCCACTTTGAGATGCTGGTATGGATTAGAGCTGTGTGTACACGTTCTGTGCTGCCTCTTTGTTCCTCTCACATGGCAAGGAGCTTGCCAAACACAAAAGATTCTTGTTTATTAATTCTGTTCAAAGCTGCTTTCAGGAGAATAACTGTTCTTGAAGATGGCTACATTGAGTTCAGGCCTTCTGAAAGAAATTTGTTGTGATGAAGGTGTGCCCTCAGCTGTATGAGCCGTGTTCTGGCACAGATCAAGAGGGATAACTTCCTGCAGAAGAGAAGGAGGTTTTGGGGAGCTCTCAGGTCTGCGAGGATGGGTCTGCCTGAAGCTTTGGGCTTCATGGAGCTAGAATCTGTTTTTCTGTTAACTTTTGGAGGCAGATGCTGTGGGATTTGTTCATTGGGACAGTTTTATTTGGGCCTTTTCCTCTTTTATCAATGCGATTAAAGGATCAGAAATAACAGGGAAGATTAAATGGTGAAGATGCCAAACCAAAGGGCTTATCCTCTTAGTGTCTGAACTTTGACCCACGATTTAAAAGGGGGAAGGAATGAATGAGAGACTGTTACTAAGAGGAATTAGTCTGCAGCCCTGGAGACCTGTCCTGAGACTTGCTGTGAAGTAGTCAAAGCCATTCAGTCCTCCCCTCCTACGCTGTAGTGGCCAAACTCATGATAAGCTCTCGTCTCTATGAGCGTACATGTGGCTCTTACTCTACTAAATCAGCTTGCTTCTAGGATTTCACAACTCTCATGATTTGTTCTTCTGGAGGGAGGTGAGTGTTTTGTTTTGGATGGGTCATCCGTTGGGAGTCGTAAGGAAAGGAGTGGAGTGTGTGAAATGTCAGAAGGCAGGGAGCTGTATCGCAGCCCAAAATCCAGACTGAAACCCAATCCGCTGGTGACAGCGCAGGAAGTGTCCAGCCAAGTGAGGGGTCCTCATATAACCTGGGCCAGTACCTGCAGGAGAGAACCAGCAGAACTGTTGCTCTTAGCTCAAAAGTGGTCTGTAGATTGCTTTACTTGTAGATTACTTTCACTGTTTGTTTCATTTTGGTTTGTTTGTTTGGCTAGGGATAGTCTAACAGGTAGTCAGGCTTACTTAATATGCCTATGTGTTGAACCTGAGATGGTATAGAGCACTTGTTTAAATCTCTCTGGTATGCCTTTTGCCCTGTCCCACATTAACTGAGGCCAGGACATCTAGCTTTGTTACTTTGACTTACCGTCTACTACTCTTCCAACAGGAATGAATGTTTTCTTGGTCTTTGTTAGTACCAGATGGTACAAAACACCACAGAGCTTGGATACTGTTTTTATTTTGGGTACTCTGAAGACAAAATTTAACCACTGTAGAAATCTTCCTTTGTTGCTGGAGATGGACCAGTCCAGTGAAGAATTTCTGGGTTGTCAGCTCTGAGCAGTATTCCACTTTTTTCAGCCTGAATTTCAGTGTAGGGAGTGGTAAGTGCCGTTCCTGATTCTGATGCGCAGCCCTGTGCTGGGGAAAAGGAAGAAGGCCCAAACAATGTTCCATTGCTTTGTAGTTATGTTTTGGAGTTTTGGGTGGTTTTAGGGTTGGTTTTTTTGTTTATCATTGCACTTTTGATGCCTAGCACTTTGTGGATTACCCTTCCAGACTGCCTCACTGTCATGCCTTTGGCAACTGTTGCTGTTTTGCTCACTTTCAGTGCTCTAACTTCTTCGTCCTCAAACCTTGTCTGCTCATCTAACTTTGCCTCAGAGGCCTGTGTGTATTTTCTTCATTTGATCATATTTCTTTTGAGCTCTGCGTCCTCTTTTTTAGCTACCAGTGGCAAGAGTGTATTCATATTTACATCTTCTGCAGAGAACAATGTTCTGGTTTGCTCATAGTTTTGATTTTCCTCTGCTCTTCCCTGTGAAACACCTGGGCATGCTTCTTATGAAAGAGATTATATAGTATGAAGTAGTTTGAGTGATTTCTGGGAAATAATGCTGCCATTTCACTTCATGTGAAGTTCTTTGGGATTCTTCTGGATGAAGTACTGAAGGACTGGCAGTGTCCATTTGACCTGAACAATCGAGACACCTGTGGGCCAAAAAGATTGAAAACCAATGGATTTTGCTACTGTATGCCTGAGGTCTCCTGCATTTTCTTTAAATGTTGTCCTGATGCTCCTTTAATCGTTTTACTTTCTCCTCAATTTGTGTTGGTTTGGAGCTTGAAATTTAAGGGTTAAAGGTAACTATCTTACTGGCAGTGCTTTCCTCCTAACTACTGCTCAAGCTTTCTATATCAAAATGAAATTAAATGAGCTGCTTATCTGGACACACAAGTGGATGTCCTTTTCTCAGCCCTCTCCCCAGATAATAAATTTATCCATGACTACTTCTGGTAAAGTTATTACTTCTGCTAAATTATAGCTATCACAGTAACGTGTCTTTAACTTCTCTAGTATCAAGTGGGACAGCTGTATTCTGTGGCAGAAGCCAGTAAAAATGAAACTGGTGGAGGCGAAGGAGTGGAGGTCCTGGTGAACGAACCTTACGAAAGAGATGGAGAGCGTGGGCAGTACACACACAAGATCTACCACTTACAGAGGTATGTGAAATATTTTTATTCCCAGAGTCGGGCAAGGTTCCTAGGGCCAGAAGAACTGGAGGAAGATGCAGTAGGGTTACAGCGACAGTGTGAATCACACATAGCTGTGGAGGTAAGACAGGAGTGTAACAGCAGCTGGCACATGGTGCAGCTGGAAGTGAACATCACTGGTACACCTATGTGCCCCTATAAGCATGGCTGTTGTCCCAAGAAAATCTGGCTCTGAGCCTTTCAAAGCAAATAGGGTCCTGTTACCCAGTATTTTGATACTTGAATTTGGCTAAAGAGGAAAATGCCTCCTAGATTTCAACCTGTTTTCAGCCTCCTCCTTTTTTTTTAACTACTTTTTTTTCTTTCCTTTCATTATGTAAAGAAAGTTTAGGTTAACCTTTCCAATTGAGCGGTCTCTAGAAATCATTGTACTGGGCGTGGGGAGAACCCCACCAGTTCCACAAATGTGCACATATGCAAGATGCTAGCATCTGTGTTCCAGATTGTATTCTGCCTGTCTCAGAGTGTCTGGACCATAGCTCTCGTTACATGTAGTTCTTATCAGTGCTTTCTTCCTATTTCCAAATTCTGCAGCAAAGTGCCAACATTTGTGAGGATGCTGGCCCCTGAAGGAGCTCTGAATATACATGAAAAAGCATGGAATGCCTATCCATACTGCAGAACTGGTGAGTGCGTGGGGAAGGATTTTTGGTTGCTGGCTTTTTGGTTTCTTGGGGCAGGAGGGGGTAATGAAGGAGGCAACCAGTAGGGAAACTGTTTCAGCTCTTACCTTAGATTTATGTTCTCTAAGCCCTTTCTGTGGTCAGGAAAAGCAAAATACAGTGCTGTGGAGTTAAAAGAAATGCCCTTGTCTGTTGTGCTGCTAATGAATGACGGTGGAAAAGACCAGACCAAGAAACAGATGTTAGTGCTGCTAGAGGAACAGATGTGTAATACCCGTGAAATGAATGTATGAGGTATGATTTTATGTACTCAAGTGCAGCATAGCCTGATGAGGAGAAAAAATGGAAGATGAAAGATAGGAACAGGGAAGATCCTGGTTGCCTCTTGCGTGGTGCAGTTTGGGAGCAACAGTGTTACACGATTGATATTTCCTCAACTGCGATGTCCCAGGTTAGTGAAGGTTGAACAGGTAATGCTACAGTTGCTTCTGGGTTGGGGACTTGACACAGATACCCAGATCCTATCCAACAAGTGGAAAATGAATCAATCTGTAACATTTAGGGTGAGGCTCTGGAAACTGTGCAAAGTGGAGAAATAATATCAAACTCATCTTCTACAGGAGTGTTTAGTATCTTATTTACTCACTGAAGTTATCAGCCACAATGTTTAATGACTACTATTTTTCTGGTCTTTGTTGCTGTAGGAACTGCAAATTTGACTTTGCCTCCAAAATTATGCCAGAAGTATTTTTGGTTGTGTTTTGTGCTGTTTGTATCTTTGAAGGATACATTTTCTGCAATTTGGTAGTGGCACAGTTGCTATGGGAACTGTAAACTTTAAAATTCCAACTGTTCCTGAAACTCAATATAGCAAAATTTATTTTTCAACAATTTACTTAAGAGAATTTTAAAATAAGTGTTTTAAAAGAAGAAAAAAGCTTTGCAGCAGGGGAGCATAACGTTACTTCAGCATGTGAAATTACATGCAGCAATCTAGTGGAATGGATATTTCAAATACAAAATTCAGATACTGTCATCATCAACTGCAGAAAAAGTTTTTAATGTGTCACATAATTCAAGATGCTGAAACAAAGTTATTTAAAACCTTTCTTGTTTATGCAGTTTTCTGGCTGTGTATTACTTAAATTTGCTAGTAAAGGTCTAGTTTATTTCCATGTACACTGAACTGGTTTAAACACAAACAGTTGCATTAATTCTTTAAATTGTGGAAACAGATCTGACTAAGTTGACTCCAGTAGGTTTTGTTAGACATAATGCCTAGGTATAACCTCCTGCTTCTCTTTTTCTTCTCCACAATTTCTGAACCCAAGATATGGAGTCAACTTGTTTTGTCGCTCTTAGCTGCTTATCTTTCACTTGCACGATGCTAACGTTCTGCTTAAGTGAGAAAAATGTGACGCTAAAATCAGGTACAAGACTTTCCAACACACTCAAAGAAATTTCAGATTTTGGTATGCTAGAAATGATAACATAACAAACAAACAAAAAAATCCTCAACTGTAATAAACACCAATATAATATGAGATAGAAAGTGCTTTGTTGTGGGGGTCGGAGCAGAAGGCAGTTTTTATGCGGAGGCTGACAAATCTGTTTAGAGAATCTGCCAGCCTGACGTGAATCAAGAAAAGCTCAGAAAACTTGCTGAAACCTTCCCTTGCTAGTATTGGGTGGGAGGGAAGAACCCATGGATGTGGTGTAGGCTGCCTTGTGCATTATCATTTTACTCTGGGGCGTGCTCAGATATTTTGGTCGTATGTGAGACGACTTGGCCTCATGTGAATCTTTGTGCAACATAAAATTCCATGCTGGCTTTCAGTCCTTGCACAACAGTTTGAAACTTAAGAGCCGGGTACACACGAAGAACTCAACCTGGTTTGACTGTGGAGGAGTTTGTGGTACTTCTGCCTGTGTCCTCCTGTACCAAGGTGTTACTAGCGTGCTGCTTACTTGCATATCAGCTATCGCATAGAGCCTTTTAAGTTTGATTAAAGCAGTACTTTTAGTTAATAGTGCATCATGGTATTTTTTTAATTATATGAGATTATCCTTCTTACATTTCCCTATATCTACTCTGAAAAGCTCAATTATTACTTTAATATGCATGTTCTATAACAGTATTAAAGAAGCACTCTAGGTTGAGGCAATTTAAATGCCTAGCTTAAACTTCCTGCAATTCTGCATGTTTGTTTGTGCTGTAATATGTTGGTCTTAACGTACTTTAAATGGAAGTCCTGCTTTGCTCCTTCAAGAGTGTGAACTGTAAGTGAGATTGTTGTTGTACGCATTTACAACTTCTACAGTAAAAATGAAGTGAGGGTTGCCTAAGAGTTAGAACAGTGAGCTGGTGCCAAGGAGAACAGTGTTCTTGGTTCTTTTCTGCAGTCTGACTTAAATATTAATGTTGCTTAAGTGTTTTTAGAAAAGCAATTTGACATGTGTTCCACTCTTCTGGATGTCAGCATGAGATGCCTGTGGCCAAATGTCAAGAAATTGAGAAGCTGTAACTGCAGCTGAAATGTGTAGGAGTTGCTGCTGTAACACCTCAAATGCAGGCCGTAATTTGTAGCAAGTTGAACATCTACATTTTAATGGACATTTCTAAAGAGATTATTTTGCTTTACAAATGAGGACCCTTCCCCACAGAGAAGAAATTAGGAAGGTGAGGAAACCTGTTTGAAGGCAGCTGCATAGTCATGGAAGAGCAGTTTGTCATGGCAAGGTGGGAAGACTCTGTTTTATAATTACTACTGGTTTATTCAGTATTTTGTGTGGACTAGCAGGAAAAAACTCCTTCTTGCAGAAATAATGAAATGTGCTTTGAGGTGAAAGTCAGCTTTTTAAAAATTAGCTTCAGCTCTGCTTGCTTGCGTTCTCCCTCCACCCCATCAAGTCAGTCTAAATAATTAGGCTTCTGTAAGTGCTGTGAAAAGGAATTTTCAAATTGTTAGGAGTTTAGAGCAGTCCAAGGCCCAGCAGTAGGCAATTAAGGTAGCTGGATGTGCATGATCGGTGGTAAGGGATGGTACAGTCTACAGGGTGTTGTATAGGAAACTCACAAATTGTAATAGTACCTTTAAAACAAAATTGCTTCTTGGTAAAGCCTTCAGGTTAAGCTTCAGAACAAACCAGCAAAGTTCAACTCTAGCTTCAGATATCGTGATTCTTAAAGTAGGATTGCTAATGTACTCTGATGGCTCAGGTAGGACAGATGCTGACTGTTACAGGATCTTTAATTGCTTTTCTGTGTTGAATAATTGAGCCTTACTATCCAAGGAGTTTAGTTACCATGAGCAGTAGAGATGCAGAGGGTCTGGTTACTGCATGCAGGAGCAATGAGATCTGCACTGGCCCAAAATCCAGCATGTGTTTGCTTCAGAACTACTGAGAGGTTTCTTATCTGCAAGCTGAGAAAGGATTGGTAAAATGCCGTCAGCTGAACATACTTATTCCATCTTCTCATCCAGCTGGCTGGAGTCCAGAGAGCAGAAGTGCAGTACATAATTAATTGCTGCTCCTCTGGGTTTCTGAGAATTTCCAGAGGAGAAGGGGGTGACGTTAGCTGTTTTTTATCGGCTTCTAGGGTTTTTTCCTCAGTAGTATCAGCAGTCCCCTGAGAAGCTGAAGTTGTCCCTATTTTGCTGATAGGGGGAGGAGGGTGATGGCTGCTGTACATTCTTTTTTCACTAAAGTACTGTATCTCTTTCTTTTCATGTTTTGATTTCTTGGACCAGTTATTACAGTAAGTATTGTTTTTACTGATGATCTATGGAATCATGAGTAATGTCTGAAATGAAGCATTCTGGGTATAAGAAGCTCTTTGCACCCAGAGCTTTTGTCATTGTAAGATCATGTAGATTAAACCCGCTTACCAACTGTGGCATATCCACAAACGCTTTGTAACTAGGAACAGAGATCTTTCTTTGCTGGAGCAGTGCTCAGCATTACACATGGGAATGTACCATTGCCTAGATAAACTGATTAAAAGAAAGTTAGCTCATACTGTTATGTCCCTTTGAGTAATCTGTCTTCTGAATTTGATATTTCCTTTTTACGTGCTGAGTGTTGCATTCGCTTGGGCTTTTGTTTCTACTCCCTTGAGGGAGGATAGGGTTACCTTTGGAAGTCCTTTTCTACTCACAGTAATAATGAGAAATGGAAAGTTTTTTGCTTACTTGGCAGAACTGTGCTTCTTGTTTTTTCGCTTTCCAGTGTCAAAAGCTCTCAACACACTAGTTTAATATTGTTGTTCATTTGAAGAGTTGCATCCAAATAGGTATTCAGTGCTAGATCAATAATCTCTTTGAAAAGACAATTTCTGCCTAGTTAGCTTATGTTACCCCTTCTAAACTCTAAATAGAGTGGCAGATATTGTCCCTTAGAGAAAAAACTATTTATAAACTCCAAATGTTTCACTAAAACAATGGAATTTATGTTTTTTCAGTGAACAGCTTGTGGTTTATTTCATCTTGCATATTTACTGAGCAATTTTTCTGAAAGCAATGATGTGTTTACAGATAATTCTGAAGTTCCCTAAGTTAAACCCCAATGAAGTTATAATTCTTTGAGATGACTTTCCTACTGCTTATCTAGCTAATAAGAAGACAAGTTATGTATCCAAAGAATAACAGGAAGCTTTATTTTAATGACAGAATGAGTATATGAAGGATGACTTCCTGATCAAAATTGAAACCTGGCATAAATCAGATCTTGGAACACAAGAGAATGTAAGTACTTGTGTTGTGTGTTTTATTCAGCTCTTTAATGTCACAATGCTGCTTTCTATGCTAGATTAGAGAATTGCTGTGTGGAACTGTCTATTGCACTGTGTTCCTGGATTTGAAATGGTTATCCCACTAGCAAGGCAGAGACTTCCTCCTGTTGGCTTCTCGTGTATGCTGAATAAAATTGTGCCCCAAACACTTCTGTGTGAGCACCTTGAGCACCTTTGCCTCTTTGGAAGATGTGGTATTGTGTTTTTACCGTGGTGTGTCCTCTCTGTCTCTCTGTATGTGGAAGGGGAACACTGGGTGTCTGCATGTCCATCTCTCTTTTTTTTTACTGTATTGAAATGGGAGTGTTCTGTAGCTGCATTATTTACATTAGTCTTGTACTTTCACTGCAGGTTCATAAACTGGAGCCAGATGTATGGAAGAATGTAGAAGCTATTTATATAGACATTGCTGATCGGAGTCAAGTGCTTCCCAAGGTATGGTAGGTGGGTAAGAGCTCCCTAGTGTGGGAGGCCTTGTGCTGACAGAGGGATAATGTACAAACTGTGTTCCCAGGGACAGTCATAGGTAACAGGACAAAGGAGAGGGTGGAAAGAGGAGGAAAGGCTTTCCTTAAAAGTGTTTAAGCAAGCTAGAGGAAGAGCTCTTTAAAAAGCTATGTCAAGGCTGTCTGTAAAGTGTGTTGCTTAGCCTTACAGTGCATGTAACAGTGTATGTATGTAGTTCTGCAGTGCTGCAGGATAATGCTTGAATAACAAGAGATGGCACTGCCTTTTCCATACAGGATCTTTTTTAAACTGCCTCCTTTTTGAACCTGACCCATGGCTTCACAAGTGTATCTTGAAATCGTGTAGCTAATACTTCGTTCTAAGAATCACTACAGTTGCTGTAAGAAACTAAGGGAAGTTTATGTACTGTACTGGGGAAAAAAATCCAACTATATAAAAACGGAATGTTGTTTGATTTTCCCCACTTAGTATTTCTGATACCATTCAAATATGGCTAATTTACCTGTTTTTGAACTTGGCCTTGGGTATTAAAACAGAGCTAGTACTTATTTTAGCTTTTCTTTCCAATAAAGATGAGTTGGTAAAACATGAGTAGCATCTGATTCCAATAGGTTAGGCAGGTACTAAGCTGTATCTGCAAATACAAACTGCTCTGAATTAAACGCTGTCAGAGAGCAAGGAGAATTCACCTGGAGCAGAAGACATCAGAAGGAGATGCTACTAATTGATCACTTTTGGCACTAAACTGATGATGAATTCAGTTTGTTTTAATTTTAATTGAATTAAGGGTAGGAGTAGAGTACACACTCCAGTCTTAATCAAAGATGCAGGAAGGGAATGCTGCAAATCATTTGCTGTGCAATAGGGCGCATAACCCTAAGAGATGCCTCTTTCTTTTTGGTGGTGCTGCGAGTTTGACTGTACTAGTCTTCTAGTATGCAGTATGTGAGCATCGTACTGATACAGTGCTGTGACAAATACTGGATGCCACAGCTCCAGAGAGCATAGCTGTTTCCTGCAGCAGCAGTGTTTAGCTCCCAAAGGAGTGGTTACAGCAAAACTATCCCAATGGTTTACAGATCTTCTGATAGTCTTACCCCAAAGGAGTCCTTACAAAGGTCATATCAGTTTGTTACCACTTCTTCACATAGGTTTAGGACACAGCACAGGGGGGAGAAATATGTTTCATTGAAGAGTGCCTGACCTAATGTTGAAGTCTGAAAACAGTAGCTCTTGAGAAGGCAGTCAGAGGTTAGTCTTTGACCACCAGAAAAATAAATCCTTTGTGACAGTGAGCAGCTGGGTAACAGTAGGATAATTTGTGTTTAATCTTGTGTGTCTATCCAATAGGATTACAAGGCAGAAGAAGATCCAGCAAAATTTAAATCTGTCAAGACTGGACGTGGACCTCTAGGTCCGAACTGGAAGGTGTGTGTCGCATGAGTTCAGGAACTGTATCAGCTTGCATGACTGAAGTATAGATACTGGGGCTTGGAGCCACAGAGATGTATGTAAAACATTTGATTCACTTCTGTAGAAGGAAACGCAGAACTTAGGTGGTGAGCTGTTCTGAAGTTAAAGGAAAAGTAACGGAGCACTGGAACAGATTGCCCAGGGAGGTTGTGGATTCTCCTTCTCTGGAGATATTCAAGACCCGCCTGGACAAGGTCCTGTGCAGCCTGCTCTAGGTGACCCTGCTTTGGCAGGAGGGTTGCACTAGATGACCCACAGAGGTCCCTTCCAACCCCTACCAGTCTGTGATTCTGTGAAATGGAAGAGTTTGGTACAAATAGATAGAATGAGTTCCAAGAAATCACCAGAGCTGTCTGATGTTCAGCCCAAGGGTTCACCCAGGAGAATTCCAGGATGAAATAGCTGAGTTATGAGCAGCAGTGTTTAACCTTTCACTTAAATCCTTGGAATCTGAAGACTCTAGAAGTGCAAATATGATACCAGTCTTTAAAAGGGACCCTGAATGGGATCTGGGGAGCTACGGGTGTGCAAGTCAGATCTGTAACAAGCAAACTTAGTAGAAGCTGGGGTTGATACAATCCACTTGGGAATAGTAGATACTGCTTATGTAAAAGCAAGCAGGGAAGTCCACCTTACAAACCTTGTGGAATTTTCTTTAAGGCTTGATAACTATGTGCATGACTCAGATGATAGAATCTATTTCCAAAATGGTTTAGATAGGGACTTTGTCAAAAGGCCTTTAAGGAAACTGAGTAGCCATGGCATAACAGTGAAGATACTGAAAGGCATAAATTTAGTGGAAGAAAAAAATGGAGAACTGAGGAGAGGAAGCAATGGTCCATCCTCAAAATGGAGGGAAGGCATCTGTGGAGGGACCTAGGGTCTGTTTTCATCATGCTCTTAAATACCCAGGAAAAAGGGGTGAGCAAAGATGTGACAAAACTTGTCGATAAAAGATACGTAAGGTGTAAGGATGCAAGATGATTGTGAGGAATTGTGGAAAGACTTCATAGTTACCACTAAAGGAGCTGCTTTCCTGAAGACATTTGACCTGCGCTCCGATGTGAATATCTTTGTATCTTTGCAGAAGGAGCTGGGGAAACAGACAGATTGTCCATACATGTGTGCTTACAAACTGGTAACAGTCAAGTTCAAGTGGTGGGGTCTGCAAAATAAAGTTGAGAATTTTATACAGAAGGTAAGTGAGCTCGTTGATGGAGAGAGATGTGGCAATGAGGCACGTTTCATCTCCCATCTGCCTTAGCACCTCAGCTTCTTCTAATAGCATATCCTGCTTTGAGATACTAACTTGAAACCCAGTCATGTCACCACAGGCAATGCAGTCAAGGCCTCTGCCTGATATACTGCAATTCAATTTCCTGTTAATCCGAGGGCAGGGCTGGCTGATCATTCTGTGAATTGGCTGTTGAACCGTTTTCACTCTAATGTATGAAGGTAAACTGCTGTTTTGCATTATTTAATAGATCAGCCTGAGAACTGCAGTCGTTTGGTAGTTGATTTGTGAATGATGAGATGATGCATGTGTACTAGGGTTATTCTGGTCTGGGCCCAGACATGTTTTTGTGGGGAGACAGCTTCAGTCATCTGATCCTAATGAGCTGAGGATCTTTCTGGCAAGTCCTAGAGCTCTAGTCATGTTTTCCTCTCCCAGTCTGCTGCTTGAAAAACCTGTGTAGAAAAACAAGCAGATGGTGGCAAACTTCATTAATTTAAAACATGAGTAACTGGTATCCTGAAAAGAGCTTTTCCTGTGGCAGAGTTCATAACCCGTGACCTGTAGCAGGATGTTAGACCCTGTACTCAGTATGTGCAGTTTTCCAGGCAATGCCATGTTCATAAAATGCCTATGACTTCAGATCATGGAGACTTCTCAGTGGTTAATACTGACAAACTACAGTGCTGCTTCTGCAAAAGCAATTCTCTGGTGATATAATCTAAAGAGAACTCTGATGGGCGATGACCATGCTGCTGCAGAATTTCAAATACCTGTAGCAAAAGCCCTGAACAAAGCAGTGTCTTGAATCCCTTTCTTTTTATGAGTGTCTCTTCAGCTATGCATTTGCGTCAAAGTAGTTGAGCTGCTTTTGATGAGAGCAAGTTATCAGATGTGAAGCCATAATTGGTAAAACTGAAGTGTCCTTTCTTAATGATAACCTAATATAATGATTTTGGCTAGCTTATCTCCTATAAAATGGAAATAAATTGCTTCTCACTCGAAGTAGCTTAGTTACCTCTGCTGAAAGGTTTTAACCTGTGGAAAACAAGTTGAGGCTTTTTTTAGGTCACTGCAAAAGAAAAAAGCAAGATAGGTGCCTGTCAACCCTTTACATTTGCTAGCCTCCAGCTTTTAGCAAGTCAAGGATTATTTTGAAAATACTTTTATTCTATTTCTCCTTTTTTGTGCACCTTCAGGCCAACTACCACACTCTAAGTAAACCCAACCTGGAGCACTTTATTCAGTCAGAACAATACTGTCAAATCAAAGGAAATTACTAAAGGATTCACTGATTCTTTCAGTGCAGTGTGCAGGCTGCTGTTTAGGCTTGAAAAAAAATGTATTTCTCTGGGGATTCAAGGTTCTAGATATTCTGTTGAAAGAATAAAAATTAGTTATCTCCAGTTTCCAATTGTGGCAGCTGTATAGAAAAGCGGGTGATGGAGCTGGTTCTTCAGTGTACACATCTCTGAAAATTGTTATGATCCGTTTAGATCCATATTAATTGCCCTGTGAGTAAGCTTGCTTGTATGTTGTATTCCTCCTCCTTTTGCAGCAAGAAAAGCGTCTCTTCACAAACTTCCATCGGCAGCTCTTTTGCTGGCTTGATAAGTGGGTTGATCTGACTATGGAGGACATTCGTAGGATGGAGGAGGAGACCAAGAGACAGCTGGATGAGGTCAGTGGAAAAGCAGGGCAGGTGTGGGTTGTGTGAGAAGCTGTTTCTATCCAGCGCAGCAGAGAGAGGAAAGACTGCTGCATTGTCATAGCATAGTGTGTATTGTCCTTCTGCTATTTAGGTCATGCTGCTTGTGCTTTGAATGATTGGCTATGACTCCGTTGTGCTGGCATCTCCTTCTAATCATTATGGACTACTTCTGTTTGTTGTTGAGCCAATAAATGTATTAAATGACAGATAATGAGTGTATGAGTGGCAGTGATTCATTTAATACTTTAATATCTTCTGTTAGCTTTTACCCAAAGCTGAATGGTCATTTTTGGCCTCATTAGTTTCCAAAAACCAGTTCAGTAAAAGAATTTTTAGCACTAAGTATTACAAGCAGGTAGTAGGGGGTATGTAACAGGGTTCTTCCTATGAAAAACACGAATTCGGTAATAACGAGTACATTGTTCCACGATTTGTGTCCTGCACTGCACCCTTCTCTTCCTTCATACCTCAGGATATTTCATTATAATTTCATGTACACTCTGCCCTTTGGATAATGGTTCCAGATCCCTAACAGACCTGAGGCTTAACTAAAAATGGTGCCTGCATGTGCATATTCACAAGAACTGATTTGGGATGGTCAGGTATAATCAGTGTCATACAAAAAGGAGGCAGCTTTCTGTACGAATAAATTTTGAGATAATACCATGTGAGAATCAGTACTTCAATAGTGTTTTTTCTCTTTCAGATGAGAGAAAAAGATCCAGTGAAAGGAATGACGGCTGCAGATGACTAACATGACTTCATTCTTGTGCACTGTAGGTATCCAAAGAGTTTGACAAAATTCTGTATTGCTCTGTTTAGGAGAAAAAAATGCAGTTGGGTGAGAAATGATCCCGTCCATAGCTTCTGACAGGCAAATATGTGGTATTGTTTTTATAGTGAACTCGTTTCGCTGACAGGTTAACGCATGGGTTTACTGTTGTGTTTCAGAACTATTCCAAGAAATGTTTGAGTGAAAAGTGTAAGAAAAATGTGTTAGAACATTTTGTAGACTTCACTGCTGTTCTTATTTCTATAATGTGTTACTTTCTGTAACTTGCAGAGAAACTTTTGTCAGTTCTGAAAGAGTAAGCTGGACCTGCAAATACTTAGAATATATTTGAAAATTGAAAATTCCTTGCAAATACATTTGGAATGTATTTCTTGCATTGTTTGTTAACAGTATTTACTAATGGGCCAAGGCGTGGAGCAACACTTACATATTGCAGGAGAAGCAGTAATGACAATTGTAAAGCTTTTGACTTGTTTTTGATCTGTTTCATTATGAATACGCTAACGTGGCAGGGGAGGAACTATCATATTGCAAAGCATATGTGAATTTGCCTTGGTTGCTCAAATCCCTGGGCTGTATTCTAGATGGCATGCTGGATGATAATGTGTAAGCAGTGCTGAGAATGTTGAACCTTATTCTGTTAAATTGTGCACGTCAGTTTGGGGTGTGGTTTTGGTGGATTTTTCTTAAACACAGTACAAAAATGTGGCGTAATATTAGGGAAGTAAGAAAGTGAGAGAGATTGTCCATTTATGTGGAGAAGTCCAAGTTACTAGCCACAGCTTTTCTAGGCCAGTAAAATACCATCCTAGCTATCCTTGGAATGAATGGGGTGGGGCAGAACCACAGCCTTATCAAGGACTGTTTACCTCTGCTTGTCCTCTGTTATCTGCTGGCTGTTTGGTGGAGAGTCAGGAACACAAGGTGAGAGAGTGTCTGAAGGGGTGTCTTCTGACAGATACATATTAATTTTTTAATGCAGCTTAAACCATTGCAGTTTCCTCTTCATTCACATTTACTCTAGTTCTGAGTGAAAGGAGTTGGTAATCTTCTCAATTGTATTGTAGCCTCTGGACTTGGTAGATTAAATTGCAATTTCTGTTTGTAATTTTTAGACTAAGTTGGAAATTCTGCTTTGGATTAGTGCTGAAGTGTAATGATGCAGTGGTGTATTGTCTGTGCTGGTGACAGTGTGTCTCACATTTGCTTTCTGAAGGTTGAGTCTGACACTTCTTTTGGCACACTGCTCTTCCACAGTGGTTCTAAAATGTTTTCCTGTTTTCTCTTCTAGTTTGCAAGACAGTCATCAGGAAGGCCCAGGGAATCCACACTCTTGACTGACGGACCATCTCTGGATCAAGCCTTTCTATATCCAATCGGCAGGCGATTTTAAATCTCCCATAGCTATTTCTAGATGCCCCTTAATATTGTGAGCAAATAGACCGTCTGGTACTAAGCACTCCAATGTTAGCACATATGTGAAGGAGGTAGCTCCTTGGAGACGTGTGACTTAGAGATCACTGTATTTACGACTCCTCCCTCCTTTTTTTTTTTCATTGTGTTCAGACCAATTTCCATGTGGCCCTGTTTGATTTCCAAGTGACATTTTTAGCTTAAAATAGTCTTGTGATGTGGTGACTTTTTTCTTTTTGTTTTTTTTTCCAAGTGGGATAAACTGCCACCTTTGTTTCCTGCCCAGCCCTTCACCATTCTTTGAATGTCTGTTTGGAGAGGGAAACTGTCGGTATTTTAGAGTGCAAAACTATTCCACAAAATGCTATGGTCTAACCCTTGCTCCCAGGGTAAGAAACTTCATGGCATGTAATCTGAATCACAGAATCAGGAGTAGCCAGATATAGTTCTTGGTCTGCAATGAATTGTGATAATGTGGCTTCTGCACGGCATTACTTTGTTCTGTCTTAGCGCACACAAATTAAAGACTGCACAGAAGCTGCATTCAGTGTCCCCATGGTAGGGCCTTCAGCACATAACTGTGGAGTTTCAATTTAGTGGTATGTGGTCCCTTTGGCCCATGTAGCTACGTTGTCCTCCAGCTGTGTGCGTCAATCTTACAAATTCATTATAAGTTGCTTGACATATGTTGCAACTTCCTGGTTCTTTATTTACTGAGACTTCCCGTAACTTACAAAGCTAAAATTATTTTGACTAATAATAATGTGATTCTCCCAAATTGGAATGTAGCAAAAGCTGGTGCACAAGTAAAGTCTTGGTATCTGATTACTTCCAGGTGCCTGGGTTGGTGGCTCTGCTCAGCAATAATACTCCTCCCATTGCGAGACTGACTAAAATATCTACTTTCATGCTGTAAAAAAGCAACTTATAAAGACCTGCAGTTGTTTTCTAGGATATCTGTCAGTTATTATAAATCACAAAGGATACTGTTAAACAATGTAAAGATCTCGGGTTATTTAATGAACTCAAATACTTACTGTAACTATCCTTATGTTGATATCAGCTTTAGACAATCAAATAAGCAGAACAGAATCAAAGAGATGCTGCTTTATTAAATACATATGAGAAAAAAAAATTATTTGCTTATGCCTAAAGCCCAATGTTTGTTTTTGTTTTTTTTTTTTTTTTTCCTAGTAGTAATCATTCTATTTTCCACTTCTGTATTTGGTGACACTAACACAAAATACTGGATGCCAAACACAGTTGTGGGTGTATCGCCACTTTTGAGGAGTCTTTTTGGCATTCTGCAATACATCCGACTCCTTCAGCCCTTCACATTCCTGCAAGCAGGAGATCCTGCAATGATCCCATGCCATGTGGGAACAGGTCTGTGCTGGGGTCGGAACTGTTTTCAATGCGAGGGAAGATGAGGCATGCTCTAGAGGAAGAGGATGGCGTCTGGTTTCTGGGGAGGGGGCAGTTTATCCCTTTATTTTTAGTTTGTTATTTTGCCTTACTCATGTCTAAGTGCAATAAGCTCTGATTTGTACCAGTAACTCCGGCAGGCTCTTCTCAGTGACCTCTGACGGTTTTGTGGGGTGGGGGTTGGGTTTGAGGGATTTTTTAGCAATCTCACCAGGCAGAAGTAAAACAAATTGATTGTGAAATAGGTGAAGAAACTAAATTTTAATCTGCGAGGCTATTTGGGACCAGGATGTTTCATGGTGTCTATAGCTGTTCAAGAAGTATTCTAGGAGTGTAGGCCCTACTTATAGATCTTTCAGTTTCAAGTATTTTTAACTGAGAATTTATGCACTGACTTCTGTTCATGTTTGTCGGTTACATTTTGAGGGATTCTTACACTTGAGGACAACCTGAGAATACGTATAGCACACTTGTTCTTTCGATTTGTGTTATCCAAGGGGTTTTCTATCCAATGACACTAATCGCTGTGGAAGCAGATTGTAACATTCCACCATGCAATCCTTTTCTGATCCTCTGATTTCAGAGTAAGAGCTTTTACAGAAAGCTTTCCTGATTAGTGGAAAAACTGGGGGGGGGGGGAA
>Ga0065711_1004757_pt1 | contig 22492 bp, 9 predicted proteins | sample Hoacrofraction12_FD_59098 | JGI IMG/M metagenome (GOLD analysis project Ga0065711, IMG submission 59098) | Hoatzin crop microbial communities from Cojedes, Venezuela - Epithelial fraction 12 v2 (version 2) | ecosystem: Host-associated > Birds > Digestive system > Esophagus > Crop | place... | reverse complement strand
TTTTTTTTTTTTTTTTTTTCATGTGAGAGACATGTCTCCGCAATAACCTTCAGAACTTAAAGCTGTTTTTGTTAAATGAAATGAACAAGCTGCTTCTTGTTTCTGTTTGTTGCTGTTAGGAAGATGATGAAGATGAGGACTTGGAAGACAGTGATGATGATGACACTGCAGCTCTTCTGGCTGAGCTGGAAAAAATCAAGAAAGAACGAGCTGAGGAACAGGCTCGAAAGGTAAAATCTCACCCATTAAAGAGCATCTGTTTTTTGCAAACTGGTGTTTATTAGAACCGGTGTGCCTTAAGTACTTAGGAGACGTGAGAACTGGTAAACAAAGTGAGTGCCCTTCGACTCTTCTCAAGTAGTCTGATGGATTTGTTCTATCTAATAATTGTCAAGAATTTTTTTCTTTAGTAGACATACTGAATGTTTTGCTCACTAAAACATTTTATTCACTTTTGTCACTAGAGGGTGCTAAAATCTATGAAGGATTTAGTACAGCACTTGTTTTATTTTACTGTCTCTTAACTGGTATTATTTTTTACCTTCATGGATGTTCTCCTTCCCCCGGAAGCAGGATTTATAATGTCCAGTGCTACATGCATACTGATACATGCATGTTTATCTGAAATGAGTGTGTTTGTTTCTTCCTAAAATTAGTGCTAGTTATTTATTTGCAATGTGCACACTTTCTACACACTCACTACCTGCTCTGTTTATCCTTTCATTGGTTGGGCTTTCTGAAAAATTGACGTCTTCAGTAAGTAGTGGGTGCTCTACAGGTACTTGAAATTTTATTTTCTTGGGGTTTTTTGTGAGCAGGAAACTAAGACTATGTTGATGGAAAAAGTAAAAACCAAAGTGGGGCACAGCCTTGGAAAGAGTCTTTGGGAGTAAGGGTCTCCTTATGAAAGATCCCTTATGTATGTTGGCTTTAGGGGTGCAGTCAGTTTAGATTATGCCTTGTTTTCTGTGGCTTTCTGTGTTACTGGCAAAGCATTTTATAGTCATTTTATATAGATCCCTTTTCCCTTCAGATATGTGGGATTTCTTATTATTATGTATTGCAAATCATAATTTAAGCCTAATTTTATAAGTAACCTTATATTAGCCATCCAGCTGACTTCAGGATAATGTCTCATGTAAAGTCTTAATAGTGTAGTCGCAGTTAGTCCTAATCCACAGAGCGGGTGGTTTCTCTGCTGAAACGCTGCGGTCCGTAGTAGACAGCGTGGGTAGACCAGTGGCGAGGCAAAGGGAAGGTGCAGAGCGACGGCCTGCTCACTCTGCTGCCCACTGGTCTCAAATCTCTTTGTTGTTACACAGACAGTTTAACATGTTTCTGCATCTTCTTGGAACATGCCAGGGTCTTAACAAGATGAAGTGGGTAAAATACAGTAATATATCCCAAATTTGTGCCATAGGTAGGTTTTTTCCTGATACCTTAGTTATTTTGATTTATTAAAATGCTAGTCCAGTTATTTCTGAGACTTAAACTGTATTTTTGTTAACTGTTTTCACTTATCGATTTGGTATCCAGTATTTGGTGGCTATGAAAGGAGGACTGCTCCTTTTAAAATGCATCTCTGGGGAGACAGCAGTTAAAAAACAAAAGATTAGAATCTGGTTTTTTTCAGGTCGTCATGCTCTCTATTGACTTCTCTTATGTGGTAATACCAATTTCCATAGAAATCTTCTGATTTTGACAGATGTTAGTATTAAGAGGTTCTAACTTCTTTCACAATATTTCCCTTAATTCTGTGAAGCAGATAGTTTGTCAACCAAATAAGCAATTGNTTCCAAAGCTTCTTAACTTCTCAAAATGATTAAATTCCCTTGAATTCTGTGGAAATAGTAAATAAATACTATAAATGTTTTTAAAAACTGATTGAGCATGGGATTCCTTGTGACTTTTCTCATGCCCTCCACAATTTTAATCTCTCAGATTGTTTGTGAAAGACATTAAGCTGACCAGAAAATCTGAGTTTTGAAAGGTATTTCTGTGGAATAATTCTGGGTCTGTCTGAAACGGTACAAATGCTAGGTCTGCTGTCTGTGTGAGCTACCCGTGGGTAGGTTTCATCGAAACATGTTTCAATATTCCAAACTCAGCATTACGATGCTCTTGATTTTCAACTTTCAAGCACTTCCTTAAAAGGTAAATTGAAATAATTAAAACCAAACCTCAAACCAGTGAGCAGCCAAATGTATGCATGCAGTTCCAGCAAAGCTATTTTAACATCCAGTCATTTTATGCTTATCTGAGAAAAGACTTAAAGTTTTTGGTTTGTTTTCTTACAGTTTTATTTCACCAAGTGTTTCTCTATAACTGAATATATTACTTTACCAATGGTCAAAATAGATCTTAGTGCTGTCCTGTGTTTTAGCCGTGTCAGAGAGTTTCAGATGAAACATTAGGAAATGCATCTTGAGAGATATTAACCATTACACTTGAATTTTAAGGGTCTAACTAAAACTGGAATATCAAATTGGTGATTAAGAAAGAATTTCAATAAAGAGGCAAAGCAGGTGGCAGAGTATGTGTCTTCATTAAATGTTTGAGACATGCTAGCAGCACTTACCCTTGCCAAGAACTAACGATAACATCCTCTCCCTTTTGGGCAAAATGACAACAAATCTGTATACAGACACTGCAGTTGTGATTACTCTGTCCTCTTACTTTTTGAAGTTTCAGTCAGTTATTTGAATCACTGTATTGCATAGAGTTAGAAATTTGCTTACGATCAAGTAACTGGGGTGGATCTCTGCATTATAAAGTGTTGTTCCCTGCTGCTAAAGGCAGTGCTGTCATTCAAAAATTAGCATTTAAATAAAGTTATGTGATTTTTTTGTTTGTTGGTTTGTTTTTTTGTTTTTGTCCCAACCTTCGATGAGATGTGGGTATTTCAGGTTTTATTTCAGCTACTCAACATCTATAAAAACCGAACAGGATAACTTGCTCCAATACAATGGAGTCATTTCAGGAATTTCAGCACTTTCTGTAAAAGTAATCTTGCTCTGTGCTAAGGGTAGAAACTATACTAAAAAAATATATAACCATGGTAACAATAATGTTTTTCTTTCCTTTGCGGTCAGAAACAAATATGCCAAGGGACTGTTATTCTTACAGCAAGATAAGTAATAATTGTTTAGTTAATGTTAATAGAATTTTGTCCACTTTTTTTTCCCCAACTGTGGTGCCACATGGGGAGTTCAGTTGTGCAGCTGGAGGCTTGCTTTGAGATCCCATTCAGGTAGCAGCGTCTCCATCTGCCTCCTCGGGGGGTGGGATACCTCTGCCAGTCCACTCGTAGTCCCCACCCCTTAATATCCCTGTTCTGGTGCCTCTGCCTCTAAGGCGGTGGTGGCAAGATGGTTGACTTCTGATTCACCTCTGCAGATAGCTGGTGCAACGGGCTGCCACTGAGAAGCACAACGCTGCTGTCTGTAGTGATGGAATAATCTGCAGCGTGGTTTTTTGCTGCAGTGGCTTAGGAAAAGAGTTGTATACCTCGTCTTGCTGAAAGGAAAGACAGGCAAAGAGGCATTATTTTAGAAAGGGAGAGTGAGTACAGATGTATTCTTTTTCCCCCTTAGGCTTTTCTTCTGCTGTAGGTTTGTTGTATCCGTAGTGTTTGAGCTTATTAAGCCTTTGTTCCGCCGTACAAAAGAACAATGTAGGCTTTAGAGCAACCGGAGCTGCTTATTTTATGAACAGCTGTGCTTGATCGTGCCTCAGAGGTGTGAAGCTCCGACAGCTATGAAGGTTATGTCTGGTCTGTTTGATTTGATACAACCCATGCTCTGTGTTCTGTGCCTGGAGCGTTCCGGCTTTCAGTGGAAGAGTGGGCAGTGGAAGATTTATGTGGAAAATTCTGAAACATAATGAAAACCTCTTTTGGCTGGAGATGAGGGATTCTGCAGCTCTGGCCAAAATCTGTAAGTTAGCTTAAGTGTAAATGTCAACTTTACACCACTGTGAGTTACACCTAGTATTTCCTCTGTGTCATGTCTCTAAAACACAAAACTTGGTAAAGTATCTTGGTTTTAATCTTGAATAGGTTCTTTGGGAAGTTTTAGTGAAACTAAATAGCACAAAAAAAACTTCAAGACTAATCTTCAGAATTAGCCTGCTTCCTGAAACTTGTAGCGAAATGTCACCCAAGCTAGAACAGCTTTGAACAACTGAATTCCATAAATAAATTACCACGCACACCGGGTCTTCTTTGTAAAGTGACTAAAACTGGCGGTGTCTCACTCGACAGATTGGCCCCCTGTTTGCTTTCAGACTCTAATCTTTCATGACAAAGATAAACTTACGCAGTGTGTTACTACTTCTAGTTGTGCTGCCTCTGCAGGTCTGAGACACAGCAGAGTTCTGGCTGCGAACAGAGCCGAGGAGCAGCGAATGGCCGCGCGAGTGCCGTGGGGCTCCGCAGCGTCTCTGACAGGCGATAGGGAAAATCAGCCTTATGAAATAAGATTCACGAATGTTTTCTGTGACTGTTGTCACTAGAAAAGAATGTTTGAGAGCTTCTGTTAGGGTTGTGTTTGTAATTGTTTTTAATAATTTAATAGGTGCAAAAGTAAAATGAAATTGCCCTTACCATTTCTTTTAATTGTCATGTGATTTTTGCCACCCTTCAGTCCTTTGGAATTGTAGTTGACTTGAGTCAATGTAGTTTTTTGCTAGTAATTAGCAGTTTCAGAGAGAATTCAGCTGAGCTTGTAATGCCAAGTTTTTGGGGTCAATGTATGAGCCATGTATCCCAGCTTCCATGGTGGTGCAGTGGAGATGCAGACCGCAGAGTCTGGGGTGTGGTGGGTCTCCTGTGGTTGTGATGTTTTGTGGGCAAAGAGCCACCTTGACTCCTCGTTGTGTTCTCTAGACCTCTGCCGAGATGTGAGCTCAGATGCCTACAAGCTGGTATCTAGGTGTAGTTGTCTTAATCTGGAGCTAAATCCAGCTCTTAGTCTTATGCTGCTGCTTGTAGTGTAACGCTTCTTAGAAGTTCTATGTAAGTTTTTATTTTCTTTTTTTTTTTTTTTCTGTCGCCACATTTTAACACTTCAGTCTAATACTACGTTTTTCATTATCAGAAAGCAAACTATGTCAGGCTGATGGAGGCTGAAGGATATTACATGGGTTATGTAGAGCAGATAAAAGTTAGGATGATGCCTAACATGCCTTTTTAAAATCATCTTATAGAAAAGTTAACTGTGCATCTGTATGAAATAAGAAAAATGGAATAGTTACTACCATATGCATATTTTTCAATGATTCTTAGTATTGGCTTTATCTTCCTCTAGTGATTCTGAATGTTTACAATTCACATGACTGAGTGCTTTTCACTTCTCTGCATGCATGGTGGAGAATGCTGGAAGCATCAGCTTTGTGGGAACTGTTGAGATTAAATCTGAAGTGGGGGAAGGGAGGGAGGAAGAACTGTAATGCCCGCAAAAGATGCTGACCGACTCCAGTGGACTTCTGACCATGGAAGAAACACTGTGTGGAGTGCCTTGTAGTTCGGTGTTTGTCGGTGGTGTGTGCATGCATTTTCACGCATCGTAAGAAAACAGCAGAAGATAGTTATGCGTGCCCCGGGTAAAGCGGTGCACGAGGCACAGATGCAGTAACTCTGGGTCGTGGCCGAGGTTAACACCTTAGAAATCTGAGGGCGAGACTGTGCCGTGCTCTGCATGCCACCTTGAGACAAGTTCCCCTGGAGTTCAGCTCTGAAATGGAAAACTGCTGTGTCTGTTTGCGTATGGAGGACTTGGCAGAAGTTTGTTACAGGAGCATTTGTCAACAGAGGAGTATTAATTTCTTAGAAAGCTCTTACTAGCTTCTCTGGAGTACAGTCCAGTATGGTTTTTTGCTTGTAGCATTTGTACTTGCTTTTCAGATTTGTCCCATAACAGACCTCTTGTTTTTCCAAAGTCTCACTCTTAATGAAACGTCAAAGATTAAATTTAATGATGCAAAGCCCACCTCATTTTGGACAACACAGAAAACACTTCACATGCTTGCATCCTGTGCAATATTTTAACAATTTCTTTTTTCCTCAAAATTTTTTCATTTAATAATTTGCCTAATGGGCTTAAGCAGAGTCTGATCACCTCTTGGGAGGTACCTGATAATCAGTACTGGTTTTGGCGGGTTGTTTTGTTTGTTTTGTTTTTTCTTGTACCACGCTTGGCTTCAAACTAATGCTTTGCATGCCTGTGCTGTGTGGTAGTCTGAGGGCTGCTTGACTTCTGGGGGGAACGCATGACGCAGGCTGCAGCAAACCAAATTTCACTGCTGTTGGCTCCTCCATGTCATGGGGAAAGAAGATGGTAAAGCAAAGGTTGGCATACTGTGCAGAAGAAGCTGCGTACATTTTTTGTCTGTAATCCACAGAGGAAAGAAATGTATAATTTGAATTTGTATTTCTAATATGGGGGAAGTTGCTGTTCCGTGTCAAATACTTTTGCTCTCTTTGTTTCCTTATTTACAGGGGTGGTAATAACAACTGAAGTTGGAATGCAAATGTTGGATTTAGAGCTGTGTTTGAAAATGCAAAACTTGAGTTTATTTGTGTTAGTAACTTCTAACTGCTGCAGTTTGTGTTAAAGCTCCATGGATACAGCAGAAAGGGCAAGTTTTGGCTACGCACATGTTTTAACAAGGGCGTTACAGGGCTTGTCCTGAAGCTGTGCCATGCTTTTAAGCAATATGCACTTTTGGGGAGCTTTTCCCATCCCACTGACAATTAATTGCAGCTGGTTCTAAATTTTACTTGTGAGAAGCAGTGTAGTGGTAGGTGTTTTTTCATAACTAAAACTTGAGTAGATTTTGAAAGGTGAAGTCTTTAGCAGTGATCCTCTGTCATCTGGTATTAGTATGTATGTTAAGTAGGTATTGGTCTTAAGAGGGTTGGGAGTGTTATAGGAATTTTTCATATACCTGATCAGTCCAATTAAAAAACATTGTAAATTGTAGATAGTTTCAGTAATATATCACTTAGCATTGATGTTTTATTTTATCCATAGTTTAAATGTTTGAAGCTAGGGAGCTCTGGCTAGCATCAGTGTTCAAGTTTAGCACTTAAACCTTGTAAATGCTATCACCAAGAAAAACATTTCCTCTTTTGGGATGCCATAGCAGCCCTCAGCCATGAATTTTCTGCAGTTTGGGAAAAAAAACCCAACACCTTGTGGTCTCTTTGTCTTTAGTTTATATCATTTTTAAAAGCCGTGGTTTGAGTCTCCTGCAGTGGTAAGGAGACTTCAGTGCATATTTTAAATAGAATGTCCTCAGACCATACTTCAGCATACAGGGAGCAGGAGACCTAGTTAGTCATCCAAATTGAAGAATTATTATTTTTTTTTCCTTCTGGTACTTTCATGAAAGACCAATCCTTGTAATACATTTGAAAGGTTGTGGAAAAAATATATTGATGTAAAATGAATATTACACATTCGTTTTGAAGTCTGTGAACATTTAAGTCACTGAATGTATTAATACAGCTTGGAAATGTGGGCTGTAAAATCTGCTTTTGTGGTGCCTGTAGTGCAGTGCTTCACTTAGGCTTGAGTTACATGCTTTTGACAGTACAAGGAGAAGAAATTTTTTTCTCTTCCTTAATACCGGAACTCTTTAAAAGTCTTATGACATCCATTGCTCAGTTTCACCTTAAATTTCTCAATATTCTTTTTAATTGGTCCCTAGGGAAGTTGTAGTTGTAAAACCCAAGCAGATTGTTGAAGATACAGAAGTTTCAACACGCTGCAAGGTTTTTTCCACCTAATGAATATTGTATAATGTGCTCTCTTTTCTCATGAGGATGAAGAAAATCTTTCAATCTGTGTACAATTTTTAATATAATAAATAAGTAAATGGTAAAGCTAGAATTTAACTGAATATTTGATGGAACGTCAGAGGTAAGTAGAGCAGATATGAGCATTGCTAGATTGACAGTTTATCAGTAATGTTAAGCTCTTTAGAATATCTCTGCTTCTGCCCTTATTCTACTTTCATGCAAGTGTCAAACACCCTGAAAAGTCTGAGCTAGGAATTAAAGCTTTATCTGTGTGAGTGTTTGCAGCTAAGTAATGTTTATCTCTACCAACTAGATGAGAAAAAATGCCCAGAAAAATAACGTATCCATTTCTGGTTCTCAGGAACAAGAGCAAAAGGCTGAAGAAGAAAGAATTCGGATGGAGAACATTCTGAGCGGTAACCCACTGCTGAACCTTACTGGCCCAGCACAGCCTCAAGCAAACTTCAAAGTGAAGAGGAGGTACTGTGCAGTCTGCACTGTGATATCCATCCCCTTGCTCCCCCTTGTAACTCAAAGTCTGGAAATGTCATCACTGCCGTTGGTTTTTATTTCCTTCCTCTGACCTTGTCACAAGCAGTGTAATGCAGAATTGGGATGCTGCTGCGTGTAGTGATTGTCTCGTGCATTTCTCTGACCAAATGGTCCTGCTGCTTTGTGTTTAAAAAAAGAGAGAAAGAGAGCCTGAGATCTGTGTTTGTCTGACATTGTTCATAATGGTAGAAAAAGTAACAGGACCAAAGTTCCTCAAGAAGTTTGGTGTTAGGGACGTCTTTAAATTCTAGCTGGTTTGAAGTTTTTGATTATTTAATTTTTTTAGTGTAACTAAAATTAGTAAATAACAGCCTTTTTCTGAATACAATTCCCGTTTGCAGATATTCCACTTACTGTTGTGTTTATCAAAATTAGGGTCATTAGATTCAAGTTTTTTTCTGCTCTCTTAAAATGGTCATTATTTTCTGTAAAGATAAAATAACCTTTAATCTAGTGATACTCATCTTTCTTCAAACTCAGGAGCATGTAGGAGACGGCTTAGATTAAAAAAATAGAACATTTTTTTCTTAAAGATTAAAATCTAATCGTAATGACTAGTTGTTCTTAGTACATTTAAATAGGAGGGCCAAACTTCATTTATATATTTCTGTAAATTGCACCTGATTTTCATACAAGCTTACTGAAGTTAAACATTTTTGTTTTCAGATGGGATGATGATGTTGTCTTCAAGAATTGTGCCAAGGGGATAGACGAAACAAAAAAGGACAAAAGATTCGTGAATGATACTCTGCGATCAGAATTTCACAAGAAGTTTATGGAAAAATATATCAAGTAGTACAGTTTTATGTGCGGTGGCGCTGAAGGACTTGGCAGGTCATGGTTGTTCCCTCCCTCTCCCTCAGAATTCAAGGCTGAATACTCGGTTGTGAACTCCCAAACGCTTTTCTGAGATCATCAACAGCTTTGTAATTGGTAGTTGCTATGTATCTGGAGTTTTTATTCTCCAGTGTGTTTTCCGTTTTAATTAAATCAGTTTGTGTTTCATGAATGTTTTTCTGCTCACGTGCATTTACTTTTACTGGCTGCCTTGTAAATGGTAGAAGAGAGAAGCTGGTTTGCAATAAATACTTCTAATTGTTTAAATTGCTTTCCAGAACAACCTGTATCTGTGGTGACAGTGGTTTGTAATTTACACTTGTGTGAATGTCAGTACTATCAAAGATGGGGAATAGCGGAGTATGATGAGCAGTGTGAACTGAAGAGAGCTGTATTTTCTGTAGCAGACTGGGCTTACTTCCTCTTAATAGCTAGTTAGAAACTTTGTTCATGATCTTCCTTTTTAGTTTCTCCTTATTGTCAACCAAGTTACAATTTGGTGGCCTAGCTCCAAGTTCTCAGCAGCCCTGGTTTCTGGTTTTTCTTGGCTCAGCACTTCTGGGGTGATACCATGTAATCCTTGGGGGAACACTGAGAGGGAAAACCTCTGTGGAACTGTGGGGTTTTTCCTCTTTAAAAAACCATTGCAGTGCTCGGTCCCTCAGCCACAACCGCGGTGCCGCAAGGCTCAGTCTGTTGGTGTGTGGTTCAGCAGTAACAGTGTTGTCAGAAGCTGCAAGTGAGTCTTCTTATTACAGGAATTACCTCCTTGAGATACCATAGTACACTTTGTTTACTTCTTAAATGTCCATTTTAACACTCTAATAGGACAGTATAAAATATGAATGTCTGTCTGAAAAAAAATCTTCAGTTATGAAGGGATTCCCCTGCCCCCTTTTTCTGTCATCTCAGTTGCATTTGAAATCTGGGCAAAGTGATGCACTGGCTGTGAACCTAACATTGGGAAAATGTAGTAGTTACCTCTCTACCTGGAAGGCTGCGGTGGCACAACTCGGATGCGTTTATGTAAAATTCTTGCCCTTTTCCTTGCCTAGAATTATGCTCAGTCTAGTTCGTTCTTACAGGCATTGTTTTATAGTAATAGGGTTTTCAAGCTCTTAATTTAAAAATAGATCTGAGTTTCTTTTTAGGACAGTAAATATAGAGCACAGTGCTTTAGATTTTTGCTGGGTATCACTCTGGTGTCTTGTAACAGCTTTCATTAGCTTTAGCTGTATTTTCCACCCTTTCATTAAGCTATGCATAATGTCCTCATGCCAGCAGCTAATACCCATATTTACTTGGAAGCGAGATTTTCAGCATGCTTAAGGTCACGTGAGCTCCTGCAGCTCCTGGAGGAATATGTGTTTGTGTTCCTCATGCTACCTGCACTACTCATCGTAGTAATGATTTTTGGGAAGTAGAAGGTGTGTAGTTTGTAATTCTCTCTCCTTAAATCAAAGCTACTACAATATTGGTATATAGGCACCATATTTAGAAAGGAAAAAAGTTAAGAGTGGTACTTATCAGATTCTGGCAGTGGAGGAGCCAGCTGCTGCGTTAGGTCTGATCTAACAGCACGGTTGTCATGGCAACAACAAAAATACATTGATGTTGCAGTACTATGAGATAAAAATCACTGCGCCGAAGTGAGCAAGTGAGCGTACATAGAATCACAGAATCCACAGTTTTGCTGGAGAGGGGGAGACACAGCTGAAAAGCCAGTTCCGTGACTTCATGGAAATCGTAAGCACATAATGCCATCGTTTGTGTCCTTGAAGTAACGTAACTCTCTTCACAGAGAAAATAGTACTTACAAGAAGTCAGATGGCCGGGGCTGGGTGAGCTCTGCTTCAGCTATGCAGGGAGTTGTTCTCCACACCTGAAGGAACATCCCTTTCTTACATTTTTGCATAATGCAGAAATGCAGTCAGTCATTTTTTCCAGTAGCTCGCTCCCTCCCTGGTTCTGCAGAAAGAGCCATAGGGACTGTATAGCTCCAGGCTGCAGCGTTATTTGAGGGTTTTTTTTTTTGTTGGCATTGTTCAGCTCAACCACAGAAATTGTAGATCCTATCTCTAACCTCCCCCTTCAAAGCTCTGTGTTTTAGTCTCCTGCAGTGTAAGCTGACCCACAATCTGAGGACTCAGCAATACACAAGCACAGTTTGATAATGAAGGAGTCTCAAGCCTTATCTCTTGGTGGGTTTTGCATCATTAGCTACTGAATTGTCTTCACCAGTACTGGGACACTGTAAAGCGCTCTGTGCTTTTTGTCGGAGAACAGCCCTGTGCTTTCGGTATTAATGCTGTATTGATGTTTAATTTTCTACTGTGCTTCTTGTACCCACCTAGGAGAAGACAAGCGGATCATTTGTTTCTGTGAAACTGCAGTTTGACTGTGAGTTCTTAAAAAAAAAAAAAAAAAATCAGACTGTGATGTTCTACACCTCTGCTCCCAGCATAATTTTTTCCGAGAACCTCTGTTCAGTATGACAAACAACTTTGAACAAAGGCAGCGGAGCTGGCAAGGCAGCTGTTCCAGGAGGTGAAGTGGGAGAAAGTTAACATTCAGTACTTCAAGGAACGTGGTATCTTACAGATCCTAGCAATCGGGCGTTGTTTAATCCTGTGTTTTTACAAGCAGCATCTGAACTCACTGTAACTGGCAGCTTGAAACAAAGTCACTTGCTTTGTAAACACTTTCCCCCTTGTTTATGGTTATCTTTGGTGTAGCAGTAGAACTGAAAAGCAGGATCTGTTTTCCACAGGGACCAACAGTTAAATGTCTTAGGGTTTGTTTTTTTTTCCTTAAAAAGCCTTGTCTTTCACAATTTGTGTTGGAATACTTTTTGTAATTCTAAAAGGATTAATGGTATGAGGAATAAAGCTTAATGATAATCCTGCAGCTGGAAATAATTGTGCTGTGTGTATGCAAGGTTCTAAAATGTTTAGCATCTATTTGTCTTCCTCAAGTAGATGGATGAATGTTAAAGGCTTCATATCGCAACCAGCAAGGTTGTTATCTGCATGTTTCAGGATTTCACCTAGTCATAGGCACCACGTAGGCATCCTATGAGTGCCGGGAAGGAGATTGATTTATTTATTTGTTTGTTTATTAAAGAAGCCTTTTTGGTGAGCTCCAGTTCCTCTGTGAGCTTGGATTTTGTTTGAAATGAAATCCTGGGGCAGAGGTGACCTGGTACGTGCTCGGTTTGCCTCCGAGTGCCTCATGGGCAGCCCAGCTGGTGCCTGGTGTGGTAATGGCCTGGTGTCTCCTTTCAGCCGTGCACATACTGGTTCCCATCCAGCTGCTGAAATTTCTCTCTGCTTTTTCCTCCAACTACAAATACCTTAAAGTCTTTTATGCTAAAGGCGCAATCTGAGCGCAGGGTCACACCATCCAGTGGATGGGGGATGTTGCCTGCAAGGCTTCACTTCAAAGAAGATCTGTAGGATTCAAGCCTTGGAGGGATGTGCTGATGCTTAGCGCTTCAGGCTCGAGTGTTCATTCCTATCTGCAGTCATGGCTACTTGGAGCCTGAAGCCTTAATTCCCTTCGAAGGAGAGCCAGAATCACATGTGGGGGCTTCTCTGATTGTATTTTTTTCTCAGTGCCTAGTGCTTTCCAGTGCAGATTCAGGGGGAGGGAAGAAAATACCCACAGAAAGGTTTCCATCTGTGGAAGTCCTCCTTCAGTCTCCTGTCGACTTTAGAACAAAATTTAGTTAGTTGTTAGTCAAGAGTAAAACTTCCTGCCAAATTTTGTCTTGCCAAGAAAAATTTTGGGATGCTTTTTCCAAAGGAATAAAGTCTATGTTTTGTTGTAAGTTCAGTTAGATTCCCCCTAGGCAGACTGACATATTGTCATATTTAGCCGTAAAAGCAAGTACAGCCTCCTTACCGTATGTCCCCCAAGGCACGGTCCAAGCAGAGCATACACAGGCGTCTTTGGAAAAGCCATCTTTCCTAAGAAAGGCTCCTCTGAGCTCTTTTGAACTGGGGATAAGCAGAAAGAAGAATGATGTTTCCATAGGTGTCCAAGCCACTCCTTTTAAATAAATTTAAAAAACCCAAATAGCTGAATTCTTCTGTTGTTCAATTGCAGATACATTTTACTGTTGTGCTGCTCTCCTCCTTTGGCTGAGATCATACAGGTTGCCTTTTATGAATTTCAGACTTGACTTTATTTTCTTTTCCAAAGGGGACGTATCATGGGATGTAACTGAAGAAGAATGACTGTGGTACTGTGACTGGCAGGCAAATAAGATGGAAAATTAAACAGTGACTATGTCTAGTTTTTGAATTGCTTCAGTTCAAAGACTTGGAATATACCTAAAGGAGGTGATAAAGTGTGTATGTGCAGTGTGGGGTTTTTCCCCTTTGTGGCCTCTGACCAGCAGTTCAGAAGCAGAAGACTAACGTCATAGATCTTATAAAAATTTGATCTTTCAAGTGGGAACTGTGGCTTTGCGATTTAAAAAAAAACCCACAAACATACAAAACTGCTGGGAATTCTAATGTTCCTAGTGCAGATCTAACCAGATGGAAGAGCCATCTAGATCTAAACAAATAATATCTCCTAATCTAAATCCCAGTTTGCCACCAAGCCGAAGAAATACCTTCTGAAGTGGAGGGAAGCGGCACTGTACAGGGGGTGGAAAAAGGAAACTGAGAAAATGGGTAAGTCTGATTGCTCTCTGTTGAAATCAGTAGCATCTGGATAGGAACAGAAGATTATTTCTGAATTGCACTATAATATAATTTTATAGCTGACAGCGGAGATCTGTTATGATAGGTTTTCTGGAAACCTGGCTGTACAGCAGGCTGTGTTCTGAAGAGCCTAAATGCTCAGAAGTTGGGGTGAAGGGCGGGATGGAGACAGGCTGTTCGGTCCCACAACAAATTGTATCTGGGAGCTGAGGGGTGAGCCCCTCCCCCCTCAGTACCTGCCCGCTGCCTGACCTCCTGATCTCCCCCTTCTCTGTTTCTGAACCGAGTTATTTCCAGCAGACAGGGTTTCAGGCAGCTGGCCCTCCTCCAGGGGAAAAGGGTTATTTTTACTGCACAAGTCGTAAGTTCGAGCTGGATGAGGGTAGAGGATGGATCTGCCGGTTGGTCTGCTTGCTTGCAGATGGGGTCCCCTGTGGCTGATCTCTGTCCTTTGAGGTGGCCCGGTTGGGCTTGGTGGCACACGAGTTGTTGGGATTGGTGGGGTGCGTGGATGGTACGCTCTGCTGAAGCATCGGTTCCTGAACTGTGCTTGGGTGGATGATTGAATCCTGGCACTCAACAGCTGGATGTTCTCGTTGCAGGATAAATTAACGCTCTGAAAGGAGGTCTGTTCTGACTGAAATCCCCACGAATCCTTCCACTGGTGTGCACGTGCCCTAGGTGTCCTGTGCTCGTGTGCCCCAGGTAGGAGCCCCAGATGTGCCACATGGTGAGACCAGCACGATTCAGAGCTCTGTGAGTGTTCATGCTGAATTTGTCCTTCTGGTGCAGACCAACATCACAAAAATGTCACAGGCCCTTTGAGGACAGGATGACAACGGGCTCGAACAAAACCCCTCGTGTAGCCTAATTCATGACCTTGTTTGCAAAAGCTGATACTCCTGGGTGCTGTTTACCAGCTTAGTGTGTGTTAGTCTTGGTCTCCTCGCTTGCTCTGGAGAGGTCCCGCAGCTGGAGGCTGCTCTGCAGCCAGGCAGTGATGGAGGCTGTCAGCACCAGATGGAAGAGAGGAAGAAGCTGGGTTCCTGTTGGGTTTCCTTCTTTGTTCCAAACTGAACTGTCACTTGCATCTCTTAGAGGACTCTGTTAAACTAACTTTCTGCAGGAGAACCTAATCCCGCTAGCAAGGTATGGATTCATCCCATTTCTGGCTGCAAGACTTGTTTTGGGCAGCACAGCAAAGATGGTGAATGTTGTGATTTATTTTAGAAGATGATACTTCACTGGAACACCTTTCTGGTTTAAAACTTTCAGGGCTGAATTCATTTCAGTTGGAGGCACAGGTAACTTGATGGTAACAGCAATGAATCATGTTTTCTGAGAGCTTTAGGAATTATTCATAGATGTTGAAATCCATAGCTGTTTTATCCCCACCTCCTCTTTTAATTCATGCGTGCTTTTTAAAAATGTATATTCTCTCTTTCAATGCAGACAGTGAGAGAACGAATAATTTTAGAAAATTCCAGAGCCAAAGAATTAAAGCCAATTAAAGCCCTTCTTTACATAATATCCCTTTCTGCCATTTGTTCCAATAAAGAATAAAAGCAAGATGGTGTTATGTAGGCGTTAGAGCAGGGGATGGTAATCAGGACTCTGGAGTCTGCTTGCAGCCACTAACCCAGGATGGTGGCCTGGTTTTCACTCCCCTTGATGGACTTATGCTGCAGAACTTGTTACATTTCTCGGGTCAGGCATGAAGCAAAGGGGTGAAGCGGTGATTTCAGCCCTACTCTGAGATGAGAGCAAAGCAGGGCTTTTTTTTATTTGGCTCTGCTGCAGTTTGTGTGAATTTGCAGGAGCAGCTCAGGCATGTAAACCCTTCCAGTCTGAACCGCGGATCCGAGCGGAGAGCAGGGTGCTGCCCGGCTCGGTTCCTGCCGAAGGGAGTGCACCCTTACCCCTGCAGCGCTGAACCGCGCGGAACAAGGCAGGGACCCACCTTAGAGCATCCGGTGATAGCCTCGGGGGTCACAACAGAGATGCAGGAGGTCTGAATTAATATGGCTCGAGGCAGAAACGCTCAGTGTTGCTCCCTTGGGTAAGTTCATGGCTTATGCACCCCTGGGTCCCTCAGTCTGGAGGCTATGGGCCACCCATGGTCCCACGGCAGGACCAGGGCAGTGATGTCTTCTGTGGGTCTGGGTGGAGCACTGAAGTGAGATGAAACAAATGCAGTCCCTGGTGCAGAAAGGTGTGCGAGCAGTGGTCGCAGTAGGGGGATGCAGCCGCTCTCGGGGACATGCCTGGGGTGGCACTAGCCTGCCTGGACATCTGTTTTCCAGGTCAGACTCCTGCAGGGGGACAGAGCTTGGGACATGCATTCATCTGCTGAGCTGCAGAGCAGGAGAGCGTGGTTGGATCTAGCCTGAGAATGGGGAGTTAGGGCCTTTGGCATTGAGATTTTATTAAAATTACACATTGTCAAAGGCAACATTTTTTGTCAATTAGCAGTGATCTGTCTCAGAAATATATTTTTAATTTTACTCTTCTTTTTAATAGAACGCTACGAGCAACTGCTGATGGCAGGCGGGAGCGTTTATGGGTAAAGCCTTTCCTTGTCATGCTGCTGCAGCCTGGCTGCCTGGCTCCTCTGTGGCGTTTGGTGGTTTGGAGTGGGTTTGTTATTCTCTTTTGTCCACTTTTTCCCCGATAGTTACTCCTTGCCAAGAATATCAAATTTGAGAACTGGAGCAAGTGTGTTGCAAGAAAACAGAGAGATGCCATGAGGCACCCTGGTACAAGGGAATGCGAGGAGGGACTTGGTGGAAGACCTGGAGCGCGTTTGGACCACACTCAGCTGGAGATGGACACAGTGCAGAACTGACAGATGCAGAAAGCGAAAGAAAAAAGTTTAATAAAATTGTGAAAAGAAGTGAAGGGAAGAAGTCAGGACATCAGAAGGAGTGTGACAGATGAGCAGGAAAGATGAGCATGGAAACACAGACAGGGAGAACATCTTCCTACTCCTGTAATGTGCCTCAGCTGAAGTGGTGATAACTCACTGACTGGGACCAGATGGACTCGTCTGTTTGCTCTCCACAGCTCAGCAGAACTTGTTTCAGCTGCCACAAAGGATGAGTTTCTGACTCTAAGCACAGATTGTTGGTCTTTTGACAACCGGTTCAGGGGCCTGTCAACGAGTTTTCCAAAGCACTCGAAGTCTGCAGGAAAACGCTGAGCAATGTCTGAAATTGCGGTCAGTAAAGGAGCATCTGAAAGGGAGCTGAGAGCTTTTGGAGATCTAATTTCTGTCCTGGGGTGCTTGAAAATCAGTGCTTTGAGACATTAATCCTGCAATTGGCATGGCTCTGGTTTTATCCCAGTGTTACATCGCTGGCTGTGGTGGAGTTATTCTTGGTCCTCGCTGCTGCAAATGGGAGAGCAAGACCAAATACTTGGAATTCTTTTTTTTAGCAAAACGTGTTTTCTAAGTGGAAACAACAATAAACCGAAGACTTTTTTGGAATATCCTGAACATCCTGAGAGTCAGCCACATCTTTTCCTGCCAAGTGCAGGGAGGCTGGTGGGGTGAGCCACCCCCGCCAGCCGCAGCGACGGGGAGTAACTGAGTGTCTGAGAGCACCACTGCAAATCAGAGGTGGCAGCTGGGCTCTAGAGGGATGGGTTGATGCCCAATGGCGTCATTACAGGGCTAACCCAGCAGCTGCTCTGCCTAAGGAAAGAGATTTGTCAGCAAGTTGAAAACTCCCTGCAGATTTTCTTTGCCAATGCAGCAGAAACAGAGGAGATGAGGAGAGAGCAGGGTGGGGGCATGAAGGACGCGGTGGGTCCAGATCTGGGTCTTCAGCCAAGCCAATTGCTGCCAGGAGAGGAACAAGTCCAGGGCTTGTTTTCTACTCCTTGCTTTTAATTCTCTTCTTTCCCCTGTAATACCCAAATTTTAAAGAAAGGCAAAGCAGTGGAGATGTTTTTTTGCTCTATCATTCAGTAGGACAGAACATAGCTGATAATTTTAAAGCAATATCCAGGATGCTCAGAAAGTACAAAGATACTCCCAAGCTTTCTCTTCCTTTTTATTGTGAGCTAAGAATCGGGAAAGGCTTGGTATCTGCAGGTCCTGCTTTGTGCAAGATGACATGAGCTGGCATTGGACACCAAGGCTAGAGAGAGCTTCACCGTAACAGTGAATGCCCGTGAACCGAACACAACGGATGCAGCAGGAGTGGTGGCTCCAGCTCATACCTGTCATCTCCCATAGCAGATGTGTCCTCGGCCTCTGGTGCCTCCATGCTGGTATTATCATAGGCAGAGTTGGAGAGGGGGAATGAGGAGGAAATGTGAAACTCTCACTATTTGAGGTCCTGAACTTGTCCATGGAGCCTCTGCCAAGCGGTGGAGCAGTGTGTCTCAGATGTGACTTCGAGCAATGTTTGCCTTTTTGCATTGCAATTGGGTTGCTGCTACTCTGTGTTGCCAGGTAACCCCATCATAGACTGCTCGTTCCTTGATGGAGTTTCTGCCTTTGGATGGGCCTCTCCAACATTGTAGTTGTCTTTTAAAGCTGTCTTCAGGTTGACTGGCATGGAGAAGACTTCCCCATTTACCAGGACTATGCTGAAATTCGGTCCTCTAAAACACTTGTAAGCACCCCCTGACTCATCCTGGTGAACGTGATGTGGAATTTTACAAGTGTGCTCTCCTTCCATCGTGAGGAAGCTCGCAAACAGGACTCAGAATATGTCCCAGGACCTCTGTAGCTCCCCGGGAGCATGAGTGCATCACTGGTGTGCACGAGTGATCATCAGCAGGACAAGGTAGCTGCTTTATCATACGAGCTGAAGCCTCAGAGGGAGGAATATCTACACAGTGTGGGCCTGGACTTAGCAGAGTCTCTGGGAACCACTGAGACGCTCGTTGGCTTTGGTAGGGCAGCACCGTGGGCTTCACACCTCCTTGGAGGTTTATGTTAATGCAAGACTCGAATCCAGTCCGAAGAGCTAGCTCTTCCCAAAGGGTAAACAGCCAGAGAAGCTGAAATCAGCTCCTCCTGGCTCTGCAAAAGGGTTGAGGCTAATTATAAAACTTCTTGATTGCCCTCAAATGCAAGGACTGTGTGATGGCTGTGGTGTGAAGGAACTGTGGTGGCTTTGTCTGGTAGAGCAGAAAGGGGAGCTTGGGAGTCTCGCTGGTGGTGTGCCGTGCCTGAGGAGCAAGAGAGGGTGCCTCTCCACACCAGTAAGCCTGCGAAACAGGGATGGTTTGGTTGCAGGGGTGTTGACTGAGTCAGGCCAAGCATTCAGACCTCGTGATAACTGATGGACGGGGAGTCACCGTGGGCTGGGGTGGCTCTGCAGGTCTGTGTGGTACTGGGGAGTGATGGAAGGCACTCGCAGCTCTGACAAACCTCTTTGCAGTTGTTCTTGGAGGCAACAGAAGGGGCAGCAGTTGTGATCTGGGTGCAGGATGAGAGTTTCAAATACTTCACCTCTGGGGAAGGAGGAGATCCCCCCTCAAACAGGTCACCTATGCTCTCCCCTGCTTCGCTGAGCTTTTAGGGGAGCTAAGCAGCTCTCGCAGGGCTGGAGAGCTGAAGACAATGCCCAAAAAGTGGGACATGGAAGGAGAAGAGAAAGTGCAGCTGTGCTACTCTCCCCTGAAACCTTAGAGTCATCACTTCGGCGTTGAGAGGAGAGCCTGACCAAGCCTCTTTCCAGGGCACCCTGTAGCACAGGGGACAACGCCGTTCCTGGGGCCACGGGTGCCGAAGCCCTCCAGCGTGGGTACAGTGGTGACGGGGAAACCCAGCACGCCGCACCCAGCTCTGCAGACCCTGGCTCCCCCACCCATCGGCAAAACTCATTTCCAGCAAATTGCCTTCTCATTTATTTTCTCCTGGCCACGTGTTTATGACACCTTAACAAGTTTCAGTGTCCGAACTCGCCCAGGTCCATGTGTTTGTCATTATACCAATACCTTGTTTCTTCTCAAAGCATTTTCTCCCCGGGCTGCCCGCTGGGTTTCCACCAGCCAAAAGCTGGTTCTCACAAGGCTCCCGCCATGAGCGGGACTCCGGGAGGGCAAAATCCCAAGGTTGCCCCTTCTCCTTGGTGCCAGGCAGGCGGACAGAGCCCAGCACTCATGAAAACACCCCCAGATTTTTTTCCCCGCTTTGAAGCATTCAGCAACCGAAGCCAAGCCTCGCTGAGCTGCGTCTTCGCAGTCGTTTTACGCTGCCCTGCTACGATGCGGAGGTGACTGCGAAGACAAAATACCCTCGCCTGCCCATCAGGGATATCTCTTGCAACGGCCGCTTTGTTGCTGCAGCCCAGGGGGCTCTTCCATGTTCCAGGCTGTCAGACACAGCGCGACGGGTCAAGGCAAGGCCAGAGATCCTGAGAGACAGAAATGAAAACAAGCTCCTTTAATATAAACTATATGTTTTCTTGTCCCCGCTCAATTTACATGCTGCATTTTTGACTTCTCTCTGACGAGCAGTGTTTATCTGGCAGGGGACAACTCTCATTAGCGACGAAGGGCAGCATCAGATTTTTCTGTGCTTTGTTTAAACAGAATCTTTCAGTTGTGTTTTCCTTTCAAAGCGGTTGAGCGAATGGCTCAAAAGTGACTGAGGCAAGGCTACAGCACCCTGGCCCCTTTCCACGTGCGTCCAACAATTGTAAAAGTTTGAGGGAAAATAAAACATCAAGTAAAACATTTCCACTCTCTGATTCAGAAGGGTCAAAGAAAACCCATCTCCAGGTGACAAAAAAGAAGCGAGCTTTCAGCTGCTATCGAAACTGCTGGCTGGCATTGATGAAAAACGTTGGGTCATGATAACACAGAGTAGTATTTTAATAATATTTAGAATATCTCTGTTTACACAGAAGCTGTGTTTTACATGAAGGTCATTTCTATTAACTCAGTGTCTTTTCCAGGAATAAAACTATCTTTCTCTGGAAAACCAGAAGAAAAGTGCAAAAGCTGTTGTTTTTCTAAGACTGACCAGTTCTAGTATTCTTCTCAGCCCTGGGATGGCTGAGGGTCAGGGGGGCAGTGAGCAGGGCAACCATTGCCCCATTGCACCCCCCGGCCCCCCTGGCCCAGAGCAAACCCTTCCCGTTACCTCCTTGTGCCAAGGAAATGCTCTTTTCCCAACTCATTTCCTCTCTCCACTTCCCTTTGATCATGATCTGGAGCCGAGCATCCTGCCCTGGGCCAGTTAAACCGGAGCTTCACCCTGGGCAGAGCTGGCCAGAGCTCGTCGCACCGCAGAGGGCCAAGGGGCAAACAATTTTGTGCTGTGGGCGACTGGGGGTCCAGCGTCTGAGCTTACCCCCTCGCCCACTTTTTTCTGTGGGTGTAACATCCCAGATGGGGCTGTTTTGTAGCGTTTGCACCTCGCTGGCGGCTGCCAGCCTGCTCCTTCTGTGCAGAGGTACCTCCTGCCTCTGGCGTGGAGGTCTCGGTGGGACGAGGTCCCCCAGGCTGTGCCTGACATGCGGTGGTGAGGGGACACCAAGGGGTGACGTTGCTGAGAGTGAAAAGGAGAGTCCCAAGCCTGGAACCCCTCCAGAGTCCTCCGGCTCCTCTTCAAGGGTTATTTTTGTGGCTCTGTGGATGAAAACTAAAAGGGTTGTGTTTCATCCACAGCCGGAGACAAGCTGGAGGGCTGATCCCCACTCCAGCTCCCTGGTGAGCCGGGGAGGTGCTCTGGGCCCATCTCAAGGACAGCAAGTAAATCCAGTCAAGCAGCAGGCTTGCTTCCAGCCTCGCTGGCTGCCCCGAGGCGTGGAGATGTGCTGACAGGAGCCAGGAATAATTTTGCACCTTCCAGGGGACAGCAGGGATTTGCTGTGAGCACCTCCCTCCCTGGGGATGGCAGGCAGCTGCCTCTTCGGGCGCTGCAGAGGTTGGTCCCTTTGCCGTGGGGAAGTCCTCAGTGATCCGTGGGTGGACTTTTGCTGTGGAAATGTTACATACCAGGACGCATTCGCAACTCCCTTTTCAATTCTGCTCTGCCAGACGGCAGATTGCATTGCCACGTTGCCTATAGCAACATCTCCTGGGTGAAAATAAGTGAGCTGGGACAAATGGATGGATTTGCTGGTGGATGTCTAAGAATGATTGATACTATTGCCATTGTTATTATTACTACTATTATTATTTATAGCTCTGGGGACCTTGCAACAACCATTTCTGGTGCGGGATGCGATGGTGTGCAATTCAAAGCAGCGTCACCCAGACGGGACCTCCACAAGCCTCAGGGCGCAGCAGCCTGGGGCAAAGGGACTGAGGTCGCAGCAGATCTGATGCTCTCCTCTTGCTTAGACAACTGCTTTTCTTGGCAGGGGTCTGGTGGGAAGAGGCCTGCAGCATCAGCAGGGAATTCTTTTTCCTGGAAAAAATATCTGTGTGTCAGCGTGTCCGGGGCCGTTGGCCAGTGCATCGTGTCACTGATGCTCAGGCTGTGTGACATGCTGCCGGTCTCCGGGGATCACAGAATCACAGAATCACAGAATGGTAGGGGTTGGAAAGGACCTCTGTGGGTCATCTAGTCCAACCCTCCTGCCGAAGCAGGGTCACCTACAGCAGGCTGCACAGGACCTTG
>Ga0065711_1035317_pt1 | contig 22493 bp, 12 predicted proteins | sample Hoacrofraction12_FD_59098 | JGI IMG/M metagenome (GOLD analysis project Ga0065711, IMG submission 59098) | Hoatzin crop microbial communities from Cojedes, Venezuela - Epithelial fraction 12 v2 (version 2) | ecosystem: Host-associated > Birds > Digestive system > Esophagus > Crop | place... | reverse complement strand
AAAAAAAAAAAAAAAAAAAAAAAAAAGCCAAGATAAATGCACAGGACCAGCTACTCTAAAGGGAGTAATGGAAAGTGTGACTCTTAAAACCCTAAGAGATGTTTCTGAGATTTCTACAGTGGCATACAGATATGCTAGATGAAATAGATTTCAGTAAAGATTATAGGATTTTATGAGGGCTAAAGGAGAGAGCTGTTCATAAACAACTCACTGAATTGCGCAACATATCTTGTGTACCAGCACAACTCATTATATCAGTAATCGGAGGCATACATTTGTGTCTAAATCTAAAGATCAGCTGCAAGGGCAAACAATTCATTGCTTCTGCTACTGCTAAGAAAAGCTTGATATCTAATGTGGGAACCACTCTGTAAATGAAGGGATCCAAAAGTACATATGTTCATTTCTCTAGAAATGCTTTGCATTTACATTCTGTTTGAAAGATTACGGGCCCGAGGATTCTTCTTGAAACTGCTTATGAAATTGCAACTTTTAAGTCATCCAGTGAGGGTGCTGCATTTCAGGGCATGTCATATGAATCTATTTCAGGCAAATGATGACTTCTAGCTCTAAATCGTGTGCTCACCAGCCCTCCAGATTTTCAGAATGTGGCTGCTCAGCATTTTCTAAAAATCAGACCCAAAGAAGTACCTCTGAGAATTCAATAGTTAGTGTAGATCATCATCAGATTTTCAAAACATGATCCAAGTACTTCTTCTGCCTTCTTCTTAAAATATAACCATGTCCCCATAACCAAAGCATCTCTGTACCTCTAATAGTCCTGTGCTGCAGAGAAGAGCTGTCTCAGCTCCCATCTGCAGTTGCTAGGAAAACAAGGCACTGGCAGTCAGGGTGCTTTGCCCAAGATACAAGTGAAAGCCAGGCAGGGAAAGGATTGCAGTTCAACACACACCCGTACTCTCCTCCAGCTAAACTAAACATAAGTGGACAGGGGAAGAGCTATGGATGTGATTTACCTGGACTTCTGTAAAGCCTTTGGCACAGTCCCTCACAACATCCTTCTCTCTAAATTGGAGGAATATGGTTTAGATGGGTGGATTGTTCGGTGGATAAGGAGTTGATTGGATGGCCGCAGCCAAAGGGTAGTGGTCAACAGCTCAATGACCAGATGGGCGCTGGTGAAAAGTGGTGTCCTTCAGAGTTCCGTACTGGGACCGGTGCTGTTTAACATTTTCATCAATGACATAGACAGTGACACTGAGTGCACCCTCAGCAAGTTTGCAGATGATGCCAAGCTGAGTGGAGCAGCTGACACACCAGAAGGACGGGATGCCATCCAGAGGGACCTGGACAAGCTGGAGAAGTGGGCCTGTGTGAACCTCATGAAGTTCAACAAGGGGAAGTGCAAGATCCTGCATCTGTGTCGGGGAAACCCCCACTACCAATACAGGCTGGGGATAAGGGGCTTGACAGCAGCCCTGCTGAGAATGATTTGGGGGTAGTGGTCCATGAAAAGCTGGACATGAGCCACTGATGTGCGCTCGCAGCCCAGAAGGCCAACCGTACCCTGGGCTGCATCAAGAGAAGTGTGGACAGCAGGTCCAGGGAGGGGATTCTGCCTCTCTGCTCCACTCTGGTAAGACCCCCCCGGGAGCCCTGCGTCCAGCTCTGGAGCCCCCAGTACAAGAAGGACATAGAGCTGTTGGAGTGGGTCCAGAGGAGGGCCACTAAAATGATTTGAGGGATGGAACACCTCTCCTATGAGGAAAGTCTGAGAGTTGGGGCTGTTCAGGCTGGAGAAGAGAAGGCTGTGGGGAGACCCGATAGCAGGCTTTCAGTACCTGAAGGGGGCTTATAGGAAAGATGGGGAAAATCTTCTTAGCAAGGCCTGTTGTAATAGGACAAGGAGCAATGGCTTTAAACTAAGGAAGAGTAGATTTAGACTGGATATAAGCAGGAAATTTTTCACCATGAGATCGGTGAAACACTGGAACAGATTTCCCAGAGAAGTAGCGGAGGCCCTATCCCTGGAAACATTCAAGGCCAGGTTGGATGGGGCTCTGAGCAACCTGATCTAGTTGAAGATGTCCCTGCTCATTGCAGGGGGGTTGGGCTAGATGACCTCTAAATGTCCCTTCCAACCCAAAGCATTCTATGATTGTATGATTCATTGATTCTAACACCCTGGTTTCCTTTACATTCTATGTCTTTTTTAATGATTACTGAATTTCTCTGTGCTGTTCTCCAAAGATGTAATCTGATTATAGAGTTTCTGTTCAAACTTTCTTGTGATAACTGCAGCAGAAGCCTTGATATCATTGTTTAAATTTATTCACCTGAAATCTTCAGCTGAACGTTATTATTCTGACAATAGTTTTTCTAGACAGGGATGATGAAATTAACTGAAGATGGGAGACAAAAATGCAGATTTTAATCAAGATTACTACCTGCATTGTTAAGGGTTGACAAGGTGTATGAACTTTGTGATGTTTTCATCTATTAAATCTTTTGATCTTAAAGAAAGAACCAAGGCTTTGGCCCTACCTCCGTTTTGATGAGTGTGAGAGGGCTTTCATTTGGGGGGGTAAGCAGAGTATTTCTCAACATTCCTGCCCGAAGAAAGGAGGTAAAATTCTACCAACAAAATCCCCGCAAGTTCTGCAGAGATCCTGATACTGCCAAACACTTGCATTTAGGGTTTGTGTTTCTGTGGTAAACAGAGTCCCTTAACAGCTCATTATTATTTGCAAGAAGGGGAGAAAGTCTGTGTCCTCCAGTCAGCAGCCAGTGTCAGGAAGCGGCAACTGTTGAGACAAGATCTCAATTAAAGTACAATCTGCAGGTCTCTAGACCATTTCTATCCCTCATAACTGATAAATGAATTCGGTGATTAGTCCAAGAGACTGATGCTGATAACCCTTTCCTACCAAGATCTTCTGATCAAGCGTGGGGTCCCCTTTCTTCATGCATAAGACACCTGCATCTGCTCCCCTTGCAGCATCTTCTAACCTCCTCTATTCCAAGCTGGCATATCCAGGCTGACAAGCCAAGGTCACCATGTAAACAGCAGGGGAGCTGAAGACTGAAACAAAGTGAAGAGTTGAGCAGACAAAGCCCAGACACAAAGGGAGGAGAACTGAGAATGTTTTGAAGGTTTGTTAATTTTGCTTTCCAAACACATCCAGTAGTTCACTTGAAAATGTCAATACAAACTCTTCCATACTGCAGTCTTTAAGCTTTCTGCCTCCAAGTTAAAGACCAGACCTACAGCCCTGTGCTGACAGACAGCTAATGGGAGAAACTTCGGCAGAGAAAAGTGGAAAGGAGAAGCTGAGGTCAGAGTTGTGGGTAACAGCTTGTACTGAGTTTATGTGGCATGGTTTTGGTAGCGAGAGGGCTGCAGGGTTGGCTTCTGTGAGAAGATGTCAGAACCTACCCCAATATCAGACAGATCCAATGCCAGCTGAGCGCAGCAGTGACAGTGGTAGCACCTCTATGATAACATATTTCAAAAAGGGTAAAAAAAAAAGGTAAGAGCAGCTGAGAGAGAGGAGTGAGAATATGTGAAACATCCGTGCAGACACCAGTAAATGAAGAAGCTATGGCTGGAGAAAGGCTCTTTCCTGACAGCTGACATGCTTTATGAAGTTTTTGGGTTCATATAGCTTATCCCTTCTTCCTCAGATGCTTCTGCCTCCTTGGTGGTGTCAAACCAACCATGGTGTAGCTATACTTCAATGAAGGCATTAAAACCCTTGGTAACAGTGGAGAGAAAACAGAGGAAGTGGAACAGGACTGAGCAGCTGCCAACCAAACCATCCAAAACCAGCCATAAATGTTTCTGAGGGTGAGGAGGAAGGACTGAGGTCTTTGATCTTTTTCTCTCTGTCCTTCACAACCATGTGAATTACTGAGCAGAAATTGCAGTCAGGTCACAGCAAGACAGTGAATTGCATTTACAGAATTTAAAAGCATATTCAGCCTCTCTGCAGCACTGCAGGACTTTGCTTTTTGTAGGCTTGCATAGGAACTTGGTAGTGAAGTAGCTAAGCCCAAATGATTTGTAAAGTATTACACACACATAAACACAAGTCATTGCATGCCACTGTCCCCAGGGTTCATGAAAAAAAGCATCAATACTGTTTTTTCATCTTCAAGAAGAAAAGGTCTGCCAATCTCTGCCATTAATAGACATACTTTTCTTCAACAGCATCTTTGAGCGATGGTTAAGAAGACACAGGCCAATGCTAGAAGTTTACCCAGCAGCCAACGCACCCATTGGGCACAATCGAGAAAATTACATGGTCCCCTTTATCCCCCTTTACAGAAATGGAGAATTTTTTAAACCCTCAAGAGAGCTGGGGTATGACTATGAATATCTGCAAGAACCAGGTAAGGATACTGTTTTGGGTAAATGTCAAATTTCTTGCCTATAACGTGTAAAATGTCTGTAAAATGAGACGATATTAAAAAATACTTCTATTCCAGATTTTTCCCTGATTACAGTCTCAAATTATACCTGCTTGTTTTCACATTTCTGGTCTGATGTACAGTCAACATGATACCATTAGAAAAAATCCAACCAAAAATCAGTCAGTGACATCAACCCTATCTATCCTAGCCTATTAAGAGCAGCATCAAACTGTGAAGAAAATGTGCTGGATTTTGAGTCTGCCATTTGCCTAGTTCAGCTGGGCCACACAAGTGGGAATCAGTGGGATTTTCCAATTTCTGAATATGGTTAAATGAGGGCAGATGCAAAGTTCTCTTTCTAGTTTATAAATGTATTCCAATCTCTTAATACTCAGAGTAAAATCCACCTCCATATCAAAGGCCAGCACAAGGTTTGTGCAGCACTTAAAACAGTGATCCATTGACTTTGTACTTGCCCTATGGTTATTCATATAGAATGCAAGTGAATCATTCATAATACTCATACCATTTAATCAAATGAATCAAATCAATGATTTAAAATCAAATCATATCAATGATTTAAATCAAATCAAATCATTAAATCAAATCAAAACACTAAATCAAACTGTTTAATGATGGTTTTGTCTTGCGTTGATCTTCAGAGGTAGTTTTGACTAGGGTTTCTTGGCACATGTGTGCTTTCCCTGTTTAGAGGCAGAAAACTCTGTGAACATCTCTCTTCAATTAAAAAAAAAGAGCTGAAAGCCCAATAACTGTATAACAAAAGCACCAGGGATGTTTTAGCAGTTTTAACATTCTCATAGCTTGCTTTTTGTCCTTATCAAAACAATATCCATGCTCAGGGCATCCCTGCTTTTCTGACAGCTTGCTTACTAACGGGACTGTATGGTTTACTCATACTTGATGAACTGTCCAATCTTGTATTTATCTTGTTCATTCACTTCTCAAGTAAAATCCATCATGCAGCCATCCAGAAAACACTTTTTTTGACTATTTTATGTGTAACAAAAGGAATCTGCAAATCTCCTGTATAATTGTTAAGGCTGTTTTAATGTTATAACACAGAGACAGAAGTCCATATTTCTCCTAAAATGTCATAAACATTTTGGTCAACTCCAGTTATACAGACAGAAAATAATCTAGTAAATGCCTCAAATATATTCTCATAATTATTATTCTGGTCTTATTAGTAGTATTTTTGCCTTTTTTTTTCATGTTGCCATAATTTAATTTGTGATCAAACCCAGAAATATTTATATATATTTTTAATGAAAGCCACTAGTTTACTAAAAGCACATTACTCCTAGAACTGTACCACTAAATAAAGTGTCAAATATCATGACTTTCAGAAATACTGAGTCCTGAATTGGTACTGCAAAAGGAAGCAAATGGTAAACTATTCACCATTTAACAATTCACTTCTCTTTCCTCCTGGTCTTCTCCCTTTTCCCAGGGGAGCACACAGTCCTCAGAAAATTAAATTCTTACTAAATTCTGCCCATGTAAAACACAGAGGTAATGAAAGTAGTTCCTTAATTGTTTTGAAAGATCAACACAAAGAGTGATATTCAACCTCATTTCTAAAGCCCCGATAACCCTCAGATGTCGCTCAACACATTCCTAATCTCACTGAGAAAAGAGGTTAAGCTATTTCTTATCTGAAGGAAAGAACTGGTTACAAACAGAAAATGGGATGGAATTTCAAAATGCACACATGGATTTTCTCAGTATTCCAGTGTTTAAACCCAGACTTTTCTCCAAAAAGGTGTGCTGGGTTCCTGTTTAGAGGAACATGTGAGTAAACAGGAATTTCTTGACAGAGAAGCTGAAGTAGGAAAGTCTGCTGAGTCGCCCTACAAGTTCTCGTGCACTCAAGGGAGAACTGAAAGTCTGTGACTGGCAGCCAGGAGTTACTAGACAAACAGGAACAAGTCACAAAGAAAAAAAAAATTAATCTTAGCAGCGAAGATCTGGGTGGTCAAGAAGAGGCAGCTTTTCTGCAGATCTTCCAAGCGAGGCTTAAGAGGAAAGGCATAGGAAGAGGACAGGACAGAGTAAGGAATGAGTACACAAGCCAGGTCTCATTTGCTTTTAAAGGAAGCAGCTGGAGGAAAGCATCAAGGGCAGCAGTTCTGAGTTAGAGCACCAGAGACTTAGTAGAGATGAAGCAGGGCTACAAAAAGCATGATGAGGCTGCTTACAAGAAATAAAACTTGGAGTGAATCCAATGACAAAATGGCATTTTAATACCAAATTATACTGTCACTGTTCCCCGGAGCAAAAGCTGATGCCTGGAGTCCTGCTTTCCACTGAACAGCAAATCAGTGTGTGACAGTATGTGGTTATTTTAATTGCAGCTTCATTTATTTTTATAAGTACGACAGCCCTGAAGCACAAGTGGTCACAAACAGTGTGCATGGAAATCCTCAGGAGTCAGAGACACATGTCAGAGTCTAGTTACTGGGAAGCTGATCAGAGCAGAAACCAAAGCAGACACCCAGCTTTCCTTGACGTGAGAACCGTGAACTGTAAAACTACAACAACCCACACGGTTTACTGAAAACGAACATTTGTTAACATCAATAAAAAAGATTTGGAAGATTAACGGTACCACCTAGCAATAGCTGTCAAAACTATTTCTATGGCTAGAGCTATTCCAGGCACTTACGTTACAGGGACTGGGCTAAATCTTTACTATTTTTATTTTTTTTTCTTCCAGAAATAGGAACAGATAAATTCATAGACACAGCCTTGACTTTTCCCCAGAAAAGCTCCCCCTCTCAGTGGGAACAGTTTGATGGCCACAATATGTGTAGCTGGAAGAGCAGGCAGCTACCCAATTATAAACCCAGGAATCAAACTGTCAGTTACAATTTTTGGACATCTTAACTAAGGAACTTTGACACTGAGGACAAAGCAAGGGATAAGAGCATTTTGAGTGCAACGTAGAACACCAGGTTGCTCATGGATATGTTACAGGAGGAGAGCTCAGATCCAGAGTCTGACTGCAGCTAATTTCTATTTCTGGCTCTTCAGCAATTCAGTTGCAAAATCTCATCCAGGGGTGTAGAAAATGTGGCAGCTGGTAAATGTGGTACCACCACCGAGGGGTTCTACTGAGTCTCCCAACTCTGGAGCACACACTGTTGGCCGCAGTGTGAAAGAGTCATGTTGTGCATGTAAGAACCTATGATAAAACAGTGACTTGCACAGTAAAATGTGGATGCCGGGACAACACAAAGCAATTAAAGGTGACAATACTTGAGAAATGTTGGCTTGGGAAGTAGATTACATTTCTGAATTAAATCAAAGATGAGAAGAGAGTATTTTGATCCCTGGGTTTTCTTCAGGCAGAGATAAGGACGTGTAGGTTAAGGTAATCAGAACAGAAGGAGAGAACCAAAGAAAACAGGATGCAAAAAAATATTCCTCAGAAAAAAAGACTACGAGCAGATATTTTGATGGTTATATAATGGTGCTTAATGGAGGAATAGAAATATGGATTTTAAAACGGTTTTCTTTGTGGTTTTTTTTTTGCCTGGGAGCCATTTAAGTGTAGGAAATTATCTTTTGGTGAGTTATTAACACCCTAGTAGCATATAGTGTGGTGATATCAAGTATGCTATAGCCAGATCTCACCTCTTTTTTAGAGAAATTTATATAAACAAACTTTGAAAGAGCAGTTATGAAGTGCAAGAGTTAAATGAGGTTGTCAGTATTACTCTATAAATACGTCCAGTAACATTTGATATATCTCCTCTCAGTACTCCAAAGTAATCAATTTTTGCCAATAATCCACTCTGCAGCTGCGCCATCATTGCCAGTGAGTGGGCAGGACTCCACAGCAATGTTACTACTCAGAAGTAACAGGGAGAGAAAACTCTAACCAACTTCAGCACTAAAAAATTAATTACAAAGCTGTTGTCAGCCGTGCAGAAATGGTCTGATTCTCACTGTTTCTACAGACAGCCACATGATGAAGGGCGTCACAGTTCCCTGATTCACCCACCTTGGGCTGAAGGCAGAACTGAAAAGGGACGGCTTGAGTTTACACCACCAGATACTGTAGCTCTACCATAAACAACCCACTACCACCCATCGCACAGCATCTCTTGCAGTCCACAGACTGGATGACAGTCATATTCAGATTTTCTCTCACTGTTGTCAGAAGATAATGTTTCAAAAAGACTTTCCAAGCTGTAGTAATAAGGAGACCCTGATTAAGTTACTGGGAGCTGTGAACTTTCCGTCACTGCAGACATAAGTGATCCTGCCTTAAGAGAGACTGAGGGACTCCATAACTTGAATCCCTCTCAGTTCATCTTCCTAGTTTTCGACTGTGGAAGCCTCACTGGTATTTCTTTTGACCACCCAGAGGGACACAATCAGTGAACCACACAGACATAAGAAATCACAGAATCACAGAATCACAGAATAGTAGGGGTTGGAAGGGACCTCTGTGGGTCATCTAGTCCAACCCTCCTGCTGAAGCAGGGTCACCTAGAGCAGGCTGCACAGGACCTTGTCCAGGCGGGTCTTGAATATCTCCAGAGAAGGAGAAGCCACATAGAAAGAACTTGCTCAACAGGATAAGAAAAAATTTGCAAGCTTGACCTAGTAAGACATGTTTGTGCTGCATCAAGGTTTGCTTTAAAATCTGATGCCCATTAACTCCCCACGTTAGGGGTAGAAAAGCATGTAAAATGGAACAGCTAGGTTGCCAACATATCAGTGGGGCATATGGCAATAGATAAATGATAGAAAAATTGTTTCGTTTATTTCTTGACTAGTCAGAGTTTTTAATTCTAATTTGTGGAGTTAACCTTGGAAAGACTTTGTTATCCTCTAGTTTAGGCAGAGGGAATATCAAAAACTTCTAAATACTCTTTCAAAATTTCTTTAAATACTAAGTTATTTATTCGTCCTTGGGATCCATGATATCAATAATGTAGTTTGACATTACCACCAAAGGAAGATCTGAGGATACTCAACAACAGATTGGCCATAGCATGTTTCTTCAATCATCACAGAAAGTCCATATTATTACCCTAAATATAGAAGATACACATTGCTTCACCTTAAAATTACACTGTTGTGGTTTCCTACCCTCTCAATGACATCCAGCAATCCCCACAAAATGGACTGCTTGGTATTTTTAAATTACATTAAAAAAGCATGATCTGATGTATTAAGAGTAAGAAATTATTTGTTGCTGTTACCTAGAGCTAACACTCTCTTTGAGAAGAAAGAGTATGTCAAGAGTTGAATGCTAAGACCGTGGCTGAGGTTAATTACTGCTATTTTCCTATCAGAAAGAGCAAGATCAGGAGATATTGTTGGTATTAGTCACTAATGGGAGGGTAGATATCAAGCACCAGTCTGACCCGGCTTCCTCTGGCTTTGTCATGAACCTATTTACTGAAAGGGCAGTTTTAATCAATGTTCGTGGCAGCCTCCAGGGAGGATTATTATTTAACTCCAAGCACTGACATAAAAGGAACGGAACTGGCATTGGCTCATGTCTCCCACAAAGCAGCTATGTGTTGTCCCATTTCCAGGTAGACATCAGCAAACACAGTTGTTGCAGTCTTGGGCCTTTCACAGTTACAGAATTATGGTGATGGAATACTTGAAATGTCAGTTTGCATGATTTTGGCTGGGCAGCCAGTCCGGTCATAGTTTACTGTTGTGTTCCAGTCACAGGCTAACAGATCATAGGGTGTCCTGGGGTGCTCCATCCTCTGACACTGAAGAGTTGCCATGACAACTTTATGATAGCGATGCCAAACACCTTTTGTGTAGCAAAAAGAAACAGGCAGTAGATTCCATGAGGTGGCTTTTGGCTTCGAGCTAATTACAGAAACTGTACAGGCTGAGGCTGAAAGCAAGAGAAGGGCATGTTTGACTGAATATCAGGTTATAATAAAATAGATTAATCCCATCTGAAAGGGCCTGCTATGAAATGTGACGTCTCATTATCTCAAAGACATGTTGTGTTTTACCGGGGAGAAGATAGCTCAGACCTCCAATTAATATTGATGGAGGAGATGGTTCAAGGACAAAGTATGAATTTAAAACATCCCTTAGAATACCCTCATATCCCAGATAAATTCTGCAAGGAAAAGAACTTTATAATAATGCTCTTTTCCATAAATTAAAATAGTATCAAGTTCTTGTTATTTATCATTTTTCCTTTATCGTATGAATACTCCAGTTTAAATAGCCAGGTTGTTTCTAATTTGGACATGTTTGCAATATGTAAACATGCAAACATGAAACAGTTGAGTTAAAAAACATTGGAGTTGCGAAGTGAAGCACACAAAGTTAAGAAATGCCAGCATTAATGTTGTCTATATAGCCATAATTCATCTTCCACTTCTGCATGTATGCATTATCTTTAATTGCACACTAATTTTTCCCTAGACCCTCACCTCATTCGCTACACAACACAGACAGCATTCATTAAGAACCAGATGTCCAATCCTTTTTACATTCAATTTTCATTTTCTCAGTTAAGCAGTGTGTAGCCTAATGTGTGATTTATTGCACACTTTTAAATTGCTATCCTGAAGGTGTTTCCTCTAACAACTTTCCTTGGTGCCGATCACTATAGCAGCTGAGTCTTGCAGAAATATGGATTTATATTCACAATACACATGATTCAGTGAATGCTACTGTCCTCGTTTGACAGATGAGAAATGAAAGATTAAAGAGATAACGTACATCATACCCAGAGGTTTGTGGACTTCACTTTGAAACATCAAGAACCTAATTTTTTTTTGTAATTCTTATTATTATATAACATTTATATGTCTAATGAGGTCAGAGGCAGAAGGCTGAACATGCTTACTCTGGCATATACAATGTCAGAATACAAAGTTGGATTAACTGGAAAACAAGCACCAGAGAAATAGCAACCAAACATTCCCCAAAATGAAGATGAGTTGTAGGGAAAAACATACTATATTTAGCCTAAACTCATTCTAAATTGGAACTACATCTTAGAAAGTGATTCAGACACTAAGTGCTAAGGATAGCTTAACCCTGAAGGTGCTGCAAACCAAAAGCTTCTTTTCAGAGTGCAGTGCACACAATAGCTTACACTCAGAAACACCATGATCTGAGAAAATACATGGAATTACTTTTCTGGGCACCAGTGAAAAAGCAAGATGGTAGGAAGACATTTGTAGCCTTTGTGGGGGTATAGCACACTGAAAATGGTTGAGCACATCTAAATGAGTACAGATGCATGAATGCTATTCAAAAATAAATCAGCATAGGGGGTTCCAGAGAGGTAGCCCAGAGAGGCAATTTTCCCCCCCCCAATAGATAGAAATTACAGATAATAATAGTAATTACAGCTAGCAACTGGGAGACGTGGATACCAAATCCTCTTTGGCCCAAGGGGACAGGTATTGCCATTTCTCAAATTCTAGCCAATAGGTTGTTAGGTGGATTGTGAAGAGGTCACCTTCCAACCTCTATTGTGAAGTGAGAGCCCTGTATGGCAGGGTTTTCATAACTCATTGGGCCACAGTGAGAAAAACAGAGGCTCAGACACACTTATTCATATCACAAAGCAAGAAGGCAGCTGATTATCCAACCAGTGAGAAGGTACCCTGGATTCACTAAAGAAAGAAGGCTCCAGTTCTTTATTTGAGGATTTCTTGTGCAGAGAGTGACCAGTGAGTAATTGTCTACTGCCTCTCCGCACACAAGAACTACCAAATGAAACAAGCAGGTGGCAGGCTCAAAATTAGTGAAAGGAAACTTTTTTCCCCCCATCCAACATGTAGTTAGTGCAAGGATCTCCTCGCTGCAGGAAGTAGTGATAGAAGATCAAAAAGCAGCTAGAAAAGCTGATGGAAGGAAAAAAAAATCCTCCAATAACTATTATATACAACATCACCACATCTGGTTCAGGAAATCCCTGAGCTGCAAATTGTTGGAGGCTGGGTAAGTATTTTGTGAAAGGATCATAATAGGCTTGACCTGTTCTTAAACTCTTCCCAGTGCCATACTTTGGTTATTGTTGCCAACAGGATGCTGAGCTATCAGAACCTTTGGCCACACTGCACCAAACTTCTTGGGTTATAGTCTTACAGTTTTGACAAAACCATAAAGAGCACTGGGGACAGTGAACTTTGTTCCTGCCTTTAATACGAAGACTTCGAAACAGACTACAAGGACTGAAGAGATTTGTTTAAAACTATTTGTAACCTTCAGACAATGACTACCAACGTAATTTCTTTTTTCTCTCAGCCTTCCAGTATTATCTGTTACACTTCTACAAAATGACAGTACATTGCATTGTGTAAAATGACCTTTCTTTTTCTCTGTTTGTTTTTTTTTTTTTTTTCCAGCACTTGATTCTTTCCAGGAGTTTTTAACACCATACCTTGAGCAAGCCCGTCAGATCTGGGCTTGGTTGGTTGGAGCAGCTGTGATTGGAGGCATCATTACTACTGTGCTCACAGGGCTCATTCTGGCCTGTCGGAAAAAAAGAAGAGGAACTTCTTCAGAGATACAACCGTTGCTCATAGAAAGTGAAGATTACAACAATATATCTTACCAATCCAATTTCTAGACATCCCCAGAAACTCAGTGATGTTATTAAGGTGCTAATCAAGCATGCAGTGTTTGATTCATGTTTACAAATACGTTAGAATCATAGAATCATAAGTTGGAAAAGACCTCTAAGATCATCAATTCCAACCTTCACCCCAACACCACCATGCCTGCTAAACCTTGTCCCTAAGGGCCACATCTATACGGTTTTTGAACACCTCCAAGGATGGTGACTCCACCACTTCCCTGGGAGCCTGTTTCAATGCCTGACCACTCTTTCAGTAAAGAAATGTTTCCTAATATCCAACCTAAACCTCCCTCGACACAACATGAGGCCATTTCCTCTCGTCCTATCGCTAGTTACTTGGGAGAAGAGACCAACACCTGCCTCACTACAATCTCTTTTCAGGTAGCTGTAGAAAGCAATAAGGTGCCCCCTCAGCATTCTCTTCTCCAGGCTAAACAACCCCAGTTCCCTCAGCCACTCCTCATAAGACTTGTTCTCCAGACCTCTCACCAGCCTCGTTGCCCTTCTCTGGACATGCTCCAGCACCTCAATGTCCTTCTTGTAGTGAGGGGCCCAAAACAGTACTCAAGGCGCGGCCTCACCAATGCCCAGTACAGGGACACGATCACCTCCCTGCTCCTGCTGCCCACACCATTCCTGATACAAGCCAGGATGCCGTTGGCCTTCTTGGCCATCTGGGCACACTTCTGGCTCATTCATAAAGATGTTAAACACGACCGGACCCAAAACTGAGCCCTGGGGAACACTATTCATGACCGGCCGCCAGCTGGATTTAACTCCATTCTCCACTACTCTCTGCGCTCGGGCATTCAGCCAGTTCGTTACCCAGCGAAGCGTACACCCATGTTGAGGCATGCTGCATAAACAGGATGGGCAGTCTTGCTCCCCAAGCCTCTTGTAACCTCCAGTGTTGTAGTATCTTATCAGATCCACTCCTACAGAAATCTCCCAGATCCAACATAAGTTACCATGCCACCAAAGAACACCATGTATTTCCTATGCTTGATTAAACAATACTACTATGAAACCAGACCAGCTCTTGTGTTGTTGGCTTTAATGTATAATTCTCTGCTCTTTTATTTGCTCTTTTACATCCCTTGGCTCCAATCACATAGCCCAATCCATGTGGCTCGTGCATGGATTTAGTGAGAGGCACCTGCCTGCACTACCAGTGCTAAATTCACTCTGTGTTTGAATGTAAGAGAAGAAAGAACCCTTTAGTTTAGTGAGAAAAATATGTGATGTCTGAGCAGAGTGAATGACCCGTAAACATATTTTTCTTCTAGGATACAAATAGCTTCCCTCCAGCTCCTGTAATATCTTGTTTGTCCTTGACTGAATGCCATCAGCAACAGAAAGAGGGCTCTTAGAAACCACTTCTCACCTGTCTCAAATGCTCCTGTTAAGTCTTCTGCATCATCTTGCATTCGTCTGAGGAGCTGAGATGTTTTCAAGAGATGAAACCTAGTCTCACCATGACCATCTCTGTTCAGTTTGACTTAACAATTGTTCGTATTATGACTGACTTTTCATTGCTCAGTATGAATGTATTCTATACAGGTAATCCATACAAATCCAACAAAACAAGGTGTGATGGGTTGACACCAGATGCCTACCAAGTTGATCTATCACTCCCCTTCTCAGCAGGACAGGAGAGACAAAATACCATTTAAGGCTGATGGGTCAAGATAAGGACTGGGAGATCAGTCAGCAATTACTGTCATGGGCAAAACAGACTTGACTTTGGGAAACTAATTTAATTTATTGCCAATCAAAAGTCAGAGTAGGATAATGAGAAATAAAAAAAAAAAATCTCAAAACACTTTCCCTCCACTCCTCCCTTCTTCCCAGGCTCAGCTTCACTCCCGATTCTCTCTGCCTCCTTCCCCTGAGTGGTGCAGGGGGACGGGGAATGGAGGCTGCAGTCACTTCATCACACCTTGTGTCTGCTGCTCCTTCTCGCTCTCTTCCCCTGCCTCAATGTGGGGTCCCATCCACAGGAGACAGTCCTCCATGAACTTCTCCAATGTGGGTCCTTCCCACAGGCTGCAGTTCTTCATGAGCTGCTCCAGTGTGGGTCCCTCTCACGGGGTGCAGTCCTTCAGAAACAGACTGCTCCAGCGTTGGTCCACCATGGGGTCACAAGTCCTGCCAGCAAACCTGCTCCAGCTTGGGCTCCACTCTCCATGGGTCCACAGGTCCTTCCAGGACCCTGCTCCTGCACGGGCTCTCAGTCTCCTTCAGGTGCATCCCCCTGCTCCAGTGTGGGGTCCTCCCCGGGCTGCAGGTGGATATCTGCTCCACCGTGGACCTCCATGGGCTGCAGGGGCACAGCCTGCCTCACCGTGGTCTTCTCCACAGGCTGTAGGGGAATCTCCACTCCTGTGCCTGGAGTACCTCCTCTCCCTCCTTCTGCACTGACTTTGCTGTCTGCAGAGTTATTTCTTTCACATATTGTCATTCCTCTCTTCTGGATGCTGTTGCACAGCAAGTTTTTTTCCCTTCTTAAGCATGTTATCACAGCAGTACTACCACCATTGCTGATGGGCTTGGCCTTGCCCAGTGGCAGGTGAATCTTGGAGCTGGCTGGCACTGTTGGACATGGGGAAAGCTCCTAGCATCTTCTCATAGAAGCCAACGCTGCAGATCCCCTGATACCGAAATCTTGCCATGCATACCCAATGCACAAGGTATCTAATTACGTAACGAGTTTTAACCAAAAACAATCACTCCTTTTTCCAGGATGGTGACTCCAACTGGCTTTTGACAGTTCCAAAGCTCATCTCCAGCAAAAAGGACAAATTCACAGCTGTCCCAAAATTATGTATACTGTTAGTCTGCTTCAGAGGATTCCCATCACAATTTGGTCTTTTATAAAATTAACAGAACAGGGCAAAGACTGTGCATTTGGTGCTGGAGAGACCTGCTCTGCTGATGGTGGTGCTGCTATCTGGGTTTATACCAGGTATTCAGCATAGTCTTGTGGCTAAAGTGATAGGTTCAGCCTTTGGGAACTGCAGACAAGGGCACCTTGAAGACTGCAAGGAGCCACAAGCAGGTTTGGGGGGACTGTGAGAAGGCTGAGTGACGGAAAGTGAGTGCGAAGGAAGGGACGACATTGAAAATGGGGGAAATGTACTTTGACCATTGTTCTGAGTGTTCTTTCCTAGTTAACAAATGCCACAGTATCTCTCAGATGAGCTATTTTCTCTCACTTTTGCCTCCAGTGAACATCCTTGTGGAGCACTGCAAGGCATTATTTTGATAGTTTTCAACTGCCCAACTACATAGATTCATTTCCATTTCAGGGCAATTGCACTGGAGTTGTCCTTTGAACTGCAGAAATTACATCTTTTTACAGAGCAGAAGAGACATAAAACAGTAAGGGGCTGGTATGTCTGTTGGGAAGGGTCCACCTAGAGCAGCTGTTTCTATAGGAGGTATCCTTCTGTGATTTTTCACATCAAAGTGCTAATATCTCCATCCTGCTGTGGAAATCCTGCTTTCAAGGAATGTACATGGACATTTACAGTCTCCCAGCTATCCTTGACTGAACAGAAATAGTCACAAAATCAGGCAAAATGGAAGGTGGGGATAAAACTACCAGTGTATTCCACCAGTAATAGAAGGAGAAGTCTACACCCTCAAATCCAACCATAACCTGTCCCCAGGAACTGACTGACCAGTGCCTGCTGATCTGTTCCACCGCCCTGATTAAGGAAGGCATGAGCCAAAATCACCTCCAGCACAAGAAAGCACAGGCATTTTGCTGAATGAAGCTGTTGTCCTGTGTGAAAGACTCTGATCCTACATCCAGAAGAGCTATCTCTTTCCCTGTGGTTTCTGACTGATGATCTGAGATACTGGTACATGAATGCTCTCCAGTATCTTAGAAAGAGCTAAAAACAAACACAATGGGTATTTCACTGTCTTTGGTGACAGTGCCTCATTGGCTAAGGTAATTTTTACCATATGTCACCCTCTCGCAAAGGACATGGGCAACAAGTCATTTCTCATTCAACTCCACAAATATTGGTGTCTTCTCCAGAGCAGTCTTCCCTGGGCCTCTCTCCTTTGGCCACTGCAGCTCATTATCTGTGGAAGGATGAAAGTGGAGCTTTGGCTCATCAGGTCTTCTAAATCCTACTTTTTGCCAGCTCTTGATCATCCCTTCTTCTGCAGAAGCACAGAATGCATCGTTCATACCTTGTGTCCAAACCTTGTGACCTATTAGTTAAAGTCCCTTTGTGCTCTTCTCAGAACACGTACCAATTCCCAGGCAAGATTTTTCCTTTCCCTTTTCTTCAGTGGAGGATCCAACAACCTGTTTTCTTCCCCGAGAAGTTTCATCACAGAGATCTCAACATAGCTCTAACTGATGAAAGGGAATTTGTATCGCCTTCATACTTGTAGGCATATTCCCAAGCATTTTTCCCCTTTTAACTCTCACTCACCACGTGACATGGAGCCCGTGTCTGCTGGAACAAAGAACACAGTAGCCGTGTTTCAAACAGTCAGCATGATCTGTGGCAGGGAAAAAATTATTATACTGTTATTATTAAATATTTATCTTATTAACTAGGACAAAATTGATACAAGAAACACACTCCGGTTCTCTCCATCGCTGTGCGGTTTCTGCTTAGACCACTGGCCTGATGGCACTTCGGAGCTAAAACTCTGCAGAAGTGTATCTGACTGAGCACACAAAACCCCAACTGGTCCTCTTTTCTGAGCAAGCTGTTAAGGTTCTTACAGAGTGGGAAGTGAACACTGCTGTCAGGTGGGGATTGACTGCACCGCACCAATCTTAAAGCAACTATTCTGGGGCAGAAGAAATCGTCCTGTGGAAATGCCTTATCCTTCCCATTGACTTTTTGGGGACCGTGCATATTAGCTTGGACTACACACCTAGTTTTTGGATGGGTCAGAAGGAGAGAGCGGACCCTTTCAGCACCATGGCAGTAAATGGTTTCTTGGCACACCCCACCTGCACTGACAGGAGATGTTGTGCTTTCTGTCTGCACGCTATCAATGAAACGGCATATAATTTTTCTTCTCAGGGTCATGTTCAGGGTTGTTCTTACTCCTGTTCTCAGACGTATGCAAGTTAAGTGTTGAAGAACCTCTTTTCTTCTTAGATGCTTCCCTGAGATGAGAGCTAGAGCTTCTGCATTTTTATTTATTGGGAATAATGTAGTGTAACGAGGCTGTGCTTGCCATGTAATTTCATTGAATCAGAGTGGGCAGAGCTTACAAGCAGCCCTGCCTTTACCTCTGTCTGGCCAAGGTGGCTTGAAACAAGAAACTTTGCATTGACATTAGACAGTTGGCTCAGGCTTGGGGAGTTAATTCTGACAGGACCAATGCCAAAAATTGGGCATTACAGTGCTTGATGCCATAAAAATCTAGATACTGTGTATGTAGACTGTGCAATCACATAAACCTTGACTACAGGGGGCACTGAAGTTAGCCTTGTCTGAAAGTACTTGTTAGATCCCACCAACTTCAGCATCCAGGGATGTATCTGCAGTATCAAGAGCACGTTGTTTCACATAATGAAGTAAAAATACCGTATGGCTGATGTTAAGAAATCTTCTACAGGACACCTGGCAGTTTCATTATAATGTACTCAGTGTTGTGTGTCTCTGGCCTTTGCAGGAGACTGTTACCTCTGTGAAGTCTTTAATTTCCTAGCCTGGTCTGTTTCTTCCCCGGATGGTTAAGAGTCACATTTAGTCAAGGCAGGACAACGAGCAGTTTTCATCTTTTTCACTGGGTTGTCCCTCCCGCATTTTCCCTAAATTTGTATTTTTAGCATCTGTGCTCTCCATTGGGTTAAATCTGTAATTCACCATCTGTGTATACACATTTGTGTAGGGATGCAAGTCATTTTTAATCAGTCTCCACAGTAAGCTGGAAACTGGCAGCAATGAGACCTTGTCATTAAAAATGGCCTTTTACTGTAATTTTTGTAATAAGCTCTGAATTAGATATGAAGTAGCTATTATAACTACAGAAAACCAACTTATTTCTGCATATCCATCTTCCATCCATCAGGCTTTCTGATGTCCCTGTTTATATATGGACATTTTCTGAGAGTCTGCCTGTTACCTGCTTCTCTTGAGGGTGTTGGGCATGCAGAATTCACACGGTGCAAAGAAGTTCTGGAAATCTGCTGGATTAGTAAAATACATGGAGAAACTAGTTCTTTTCCTGCACACAGAAAAAAAACCCTTTGAAACAAGAACTCAGCAATGAACATTAATTCCGGACCCTAACTGTGACTTGGCCCTCTGGATCATCTCCCTTCTTGCAACTTGATTCAGCCTTACATGGCTTCCCTCTCCTATCTCCCCAGACTACTCCATTTAATTCGTCAGGAAAAGGGATCCTGGAGGGTTTGGTGGTGGGATTGTCCTATATTGCTGAGGCTGGTATAGTGATGGCAATGCAAAACCGCCCACAGGGGTGGTACTTACACCATTGCTGTCTGAGTGAGTCATACAGATTTTAAAGGAACTTGGATGTATAAAAACACCTCCCCGTTTTTCCTCGTTGTTTTCCAGTAAAAGAAACATGTTTAGGCAATAATAAGCAAATAAGGTATTTTCAGGTCAATTACATATTGTGGACAAATTTTCCTGCAATCATAACAGTGCTAAAATGTTTCTGGTTTGAATTGTTTCTTGGAAAATTTAAGCACAACCATTTAATTGTGCTACATTTTCAAACTGCTGTACATCTTTCCAGGCACTTCTGACAACAGTGCCATAAATATGAATAAAGGAAAGTAGTCTGCAGAGCCTCTTAACTCTTAGGGCAGAGCCAGGCACCAGGCTTTTCTTGTCTTGCATACCAATACAACACTCCTTGTAATCAGATTTTGTTTTTACCCTCCTGGTGACTGATGCTGATGAGCTTTTATACAACATTAATGTCATTACTCAACTTCATTCCATTGTGCAAACTATTGCAAATAAACAGCCTATATGCACCACAGAACAAAACATATTTCTGGGAGAAGTGCTAAAAGCTTCAGTTCTTTTCATGTGACCTCTTCATACAAAAATGCACTGGCTATTTTGTCACAGAGCTGAATGTGTCAGGAAGATCTGCTAATAAGATCTTGAAGGCCTGGACTGTCTTCTCATAAATTTACTGGGCCATTGGCAGGGTGGAAAATATTGGTCCATTAATGGCTCTCTACTAAATTTACTGCGGACTGATTTCATTGTCAGATGACTTGACTGTATAGAATGAAATATATACATGGTTAGATAGTTGGAAATATATCAGATGACCAAGATTATGAAAATATCTTTACACAGAACTATTTATTGGTGTAATTACGAGAAAAAGTGAATTTTTTTTTAACTGAAGCACAACACACACATCCCAGAGTGACAGAGCTACAGCCATTAGCTGATAGTGAAATACATATAGTCATGGCAACAGAGAGGTGCTATATAGCTGTGTTCTTGCTATAGTAGTAAAAGATGTACAAGGTGTGTTTATACATGCGCAGACAAGCCCTATAAGGACTCTTTTTCCTGCTTGCCTTTCATTTTGATGGCTTTACAGACATTTATATCAAAAGCAAGTGCATATATGATTTGCCAAGTCAGAACAGCAGCAATTTGTTTTGACTTGTCGATTAACGACACAGAGACCATGGAAGATACAGATCACCGGAGAATACAGGCTCCTTGTCCTCTTTTACAGCTTCATGGACTTGCGATGCTAATTTAAAATTCATTTTAGTCTTTTAAATTCTATAGCCTGTGGTCCCAATTATTTAATCCACAGGGTTGACTTTCAGAGCATCAACCTCCTATTAACATTCAGGGAGAATCTGGCTCTTGACAACTCTCATTTAAGAGCCTAAATGAAAATGAGGCATTTCTGTCTTCCCTACTGCTACCAGAAAAGGTCCTTGTCACTTCAGAAAATCAGATCATTTCTAGTCAGAAAGACTTTTCCATTTCAGTGGAACAAATACATGTAAATCCACAAGTCTAGATACCAAGACTTCAAAATTACAGCCGCTTGTTTCATCCTAGGAGCCATGGCACTCTAGAGCACCAAACAGGGCTGTCTGCAGGGAGGCTGTCACTTTAGAAAATTGTGTTTAGAGGTCTGGATACAGCTGACAGATCGGGGAATTACTGCAGTCATCATAATTAAGGTGACATTCTCCTACAAGGAGACATACTACTGTAAGAAGATACAGGAAGGCTCATTTGGAAATTTAATCCGTAGAGAGATCAGAAACTTTGGGCTAACAAAATTAATTTTCAGGAAAACCAGAAGAATGGTTTTGGGGAGGGAGACAGAAGTTGTTGGTTATTTAGGCCATCAGTCATTAGTCCACAATGCACAGTTTCAGATTAGAAAACACACTGTTATTGATCTCAGTCTAGTACTTATGCATATGCTAAACAAGACACCAGAAAGAGTAATGATAAATCATGGATCTATTACATTCATGAGAATTAAATTTGGGAGGAGCTGGAAAAGGGAAATGGATGAGAAGTGCAGATTGTTTTAAGTCATCCTGCATACAAAAATGATGATGGGTTTTCAACAGAAACAATCCAAGTTGCATTGATTAGAAACTACTCCAATGTGCCACTCTTCAGCCCTCCTGTAACAGTCTCATGGCTGTAACACGCTTTAGGGCACGTTTAGGGCTAAGCGTCAGGTTCCCTGCAGTGAACAAGGCTCTAACTGGATTGCATGGCGGCTCCCCAGCTTTCAGGAGGCTGGCGGGACCAGCAATGGGGTACCTATCCCTTTTACCCTAGAACTCAGAATCAGGAACAGGTGAGGAACCACCTGTGTGTGCTCCCCAGACGGTCTCAATTTTGTAACACACATTGCTTTTTCAGGTGGTTCTCCAGCAGAGATATTCTTGGACAGGGGAGCCAGTTCACACCTAACCAGCAGCTGCATTTGCAGTCCATAATGTGCTGTGGTCTCTAAATAAATAAGTACATTCCCTATAACATCAATGGAAGGAAAAAAGGGCTTTTGAAACAGATTTTGTATGCTGAAATGCAAAAACCCAAGTCAGTGAATCAAATCTCCGAGGAGGTATTCAAAGGCTTTCACATCTCCCCACTGATTATGCGAAGAAAGGTGTTCATTTACTTCAGGAGATTTGGTTCATTAAATAACTGAAATTCATGAGAGGTTGGTGCCTGGATCAGGCAGACAGCTGCTGCTCAGCCCACGGCTGCTGTTTTTCTCTCCAGAAAGGCTCCTCTGTTAGCAGGAGCAGTCTTTGCCTGCCATTGCCCACCCTTCCACTCACCTTGTTATCAAGAATTTATCATGATCAATGATGCCTAGGGAGCGCTGAAGTGGGGAGGATGAAGCACAGCTCTTCTGTTCTGCTAGGAAAACAGCAGACTGAAATACCCTGCTTGCTGCCCAGTGTAAGGAGGGTTTCTTATTTGCTTCAGCATTTTTAACCATGTCTTGTCAAAATAAATAACACCCC
>Ga0065711_1035316_pt1 | contig 22494 bp, 12 predicted proteins | sample Hoacrofraction12_FD_59098 | JGI IMG/M metagenome (GOLD analysis project Ga0065711, IMG submission 59098) | Hoatzin crop microbial communities from Cojedes, Venezuela - Epithelial fraction 12 v2 (version 2) | ecosystem: Host-associated > Birds > Digestive system > Esophagus > Crop | place... | reverse complement strand
CAGCCAGTCATGTCATCGTAGAAAGCTATCAGATTGGTCAGGCATGATTTCCCCTTGGTGAATCCATGCTGACTACTCCTGATAACCTTCTTTTCTTCCACTTGCTTCATGATGGCCTCCAGGATAAGCTACTCCATCACCTTACCCGGGATGGAGGTGAGGCTGACTTCTGGCTTAATTTCAATCCCTGGCAAAATTCTTGACCAAATAATCAAACTTATTTCTAAACACCTAGAAGATAACAAGGAGATAAATAACAGACAGCACGCATTTGTCAAGAGTAAATCATGTCAAACATGCTTAATTTTCTTCCATGACAGAACTGCAGGAACCCTGAACAAGGGAAAAGAGGTAGATGCCATATATTGACTTTTGTAGGGCATTTGAAACTGTCTCTTGTGACATTCTCGTAAGTAAACTCTGGAATCGTAGTCCAGATGAAACCTACCAAGTAGGTGTTAGACAGCTTTGCTAACAGCACCCACAGAGTCCTTGGCAATATTTCACTGTCAAAAAAGAAGGAAGGGTCAGGTGGGAATATGCACGGTTCTGTCATGGGTCTAGTTCTGTTCAATGTTTTTATTAATTAAGTGAACTGAAATTTAATTGAAAAGGAAAATATGCTTATTAAATTTGCAGATGTCATGGAACTGAAAGACATCACAAGGATGGAGGCAGGAATAAAGTTCGAAATGATCTTGGCAAATTGGAGAAATGGCTTAAAAATTGGATGAAATACAAGGTACAGCACTTAGGCAAAAATAATCTGCAATATGAAACCCATAAAGGAACAGCAGGCTCACAAACAGGTTTCAAAACATAGGTCTAGGAGTTATGGGGGAAAACCGGGAGAAGATGTAATGCCAATATTTGTATGTTGCGCTAGAGCAAAAATGTGTACCTGTTGGAGAGATTATAGCAGAAAACAAAGAGAGTGATCCAGTGCATAGAAAAAATGATCTAAGAGAAAAGATTGAAAGAAATGGGATTATTTACTTAAACTGCAGCAAAGATATAGAAGGAAAATGGTAACTGCCTTCAGGTATTTTAAGTAATGTTGAAAAGAGAAAATATCTACACAACTTGTGGACAAGGTGAGCGGGACAGACTGTGTCTTCAGATGCAGAAAGAAAGACTGACTTAAACATAGAGAGGAAAAAATCTAATGATCACCACATTTAAGCACAGGAGTGCTTTGCCCGGGAAAGCCGTGGGGTTCCACTCACATCTTAAGCACAGACCATCTGCCAGGAATAACATATATATACATGACCTTGCCTTGAGGAGAGTCTTGACATCCCCACTAAATCTAATTTTTGTGTGATACTATGACTATACAGCACAAGAAAGAAAAATTCTCAGAAGCTTTACTTCATAAGAACATTTCTTTATGAGGAGATGAAGTCCCTCAGTAGCACCCAGTATGTACTTTGATATATTGAAACATCTCTTTACAGAAATAAGTGTAGGCGTAAGGAATTATCAGAATTAATATATTAATACTTCTATAATCTGAAAAAACATAATGTCAATATGGATGCCTAAGTTAGTGAAATGAAGGTCATAGAATCATAGAATCATAGAATGGTTTGGGTTGTAAGGGACCACATAGAACATCTAGTTTCACCCCCCCTGCCATGGGCAGGGACACTCTCCAATAGACCAGGTTTCTCAAAGCCCCATCCAACTTGGCATTGAACACTTTCAAGGACGGGGCATCCACAACGTCTCTGGGCAACTGTCCTGGGTTTGGCCAAGACAGGGTTAAATTTCACCAGAATCCAGGAAAGGACATAGCTGGGGGGCTGACCCAACCTGGCCAAACAGAGCAGGGTATTCCATACCATGTGCCTTCATGCTGGGTTCCGGTTGGGGGGTGCTGGGCGGCAGGAAGTCTGTTGCGGCTCGGGAGCGCGCGGCAGCAGCGGGTAGTGAGAGTTGCTCTCTGTGTTCTGCTGTTTGTGTTGTGGATTCTCCATATCTGTATCGTTGTTGTTACTGTTCCCTTTGTTTGCTGTTCTGTTAAACTGTCCTATCACTACATGCCCTTGTAAAAGTCCCTCTCCATCTTTCTCGTAGGCTCCCTTCGGGTACTGAAAGGCTGCTATAAGGTCTCCCCACAGCCTTCTCTTCTCCATTCTGAACTGCCCCAGCTCTCTCAGCCTTTTCTCCTAGTACAGGTGCTCCAGCCCTCTGATCTTGTGGCCTCCTCCGGACCCGCTCCAACAGGTCCCTGTCTTTCCTGTGCTGAGAGCTCCAGAGCTGGATGCAGAACTCCAGGTGGGGTCTCAGCAGAGCAGAGTAGAGGGGCAGAATGACCTCCTTCAAACTGCTGGTCACGCTTCTTTTGATGCAGCCCAGAATACTGTTGGCTTCCTGGGCTGTAAGTGCACACTCTCAGGTCATTTTTGAGCTTCTCATCAACCAGCACCCCCAAATTCATCTCCCCAGGGCTGCTCTCAATCCATTCTCTGCCCAGCCTTTGGGTTTGGGGTTGCTGTGACTGATGTGCAGGACCTTGCACTTGACCTTGTTGAAATTCATGAGGTTTGCATAGGCCTAGCTCTCAAGACTGCCAATGTCCCTCTGGATGGCATCCCTTCCCTTCGGTGTGTCAACCACACAGCACAGTTTGGTGTCATTAGCAAACTTGCTGAGGGTGTGCTCAATCCCACTGTCCATGTCGCCGACAAAGATGTTAAACAGCGATGGTCTCAATATCGACCCCTGAGGAATGCCACTTGTCACTGGTCTCTGCTTAGACATAGAGCCATTGACTGCAACTCTTTAAGTGAGACCATCCAGGCAACTCCTTATCCATCAAATCCATGTCTCTCCAACTTAGAGACAAGGATGTCATGTGGGACAGTGTCAGATGCTTTGCTTAAGTCCAGGTAGATGACATTAGTTGCTCTTTCCTTATATACCAGTGCTGTAATCCGATTGTAGAAGGCCAGCATATATGTCAGGCATGATTTGCCCTTAGTGAAGCCACATTGGCTGTCATCAATCACCTCATTATTTTCCAAGATGAAGAGGCTAATTGTAACTAAATACAGTAGAAAAAAATTTCTTCTGCAACCCTGGGAAATTCTTATGGGTCAAAGTTAATGCCACTATCTAAAAGTTTGAAAACAGTAAAAAGACAATAACAATTTTCATGCACAACAAAGACTACTGAAAATACTGGGAGAAAAAGCATTCAGCTTCATCAAAAGGTTAAATATATAATGAAATCAGTTTTGCTTAGAGAAACTTTATTAACTTTCAAACCTTAATTAATGTCATACTTGATCTACTGTAAGAGCCTCTTGTTAAGTGGTAATTATCTGATTAAATCTCAAAGATTTTTTTTCCATTTATGGTATAAAAGCTATTAACTGCCTGAAATTCCATGGATTTACAGCAAGCTGTGACCAAGAAGTGCAAGAGACATGGCTCATGATGTGGGGAGAACGTCATGGAGAATGTCAGCATATTATGAAATGGTGAGAATAGGTAGTGATTTACTACATGACAATTTTTCTCCATAGCAACTCTTGTTAATGTGGATTTGATTGTAAGGAAGGCTAAATGAAAAGACAATTAATTAACAATAAAGCTTTTCTAACTTTATTCACAGTTTTAGATTTATGTATATGTTGTTTCTAGCCTCTTACAGATAAATTTAAAGAGTAAGAAAGATTAAAAGATTGTATGCATCTAACCTATTTCCTCAGAATTATTTCATCTACTTGTATTCAGCTTTCAAATTTAGAAAAGGGGATTCTACTAGTAACAGACTACTTTTTTTTTTAAACTGGATTGGAATCTGTACTTTACTTATTGATACAGGAATCAATGTCTTTCAGCATAAATCCTTAGTAAAACGTCAGCTAACCTCATCATTTCAGGTCTGGACATCTGTTATTTAAGAAAAAATAGTTTTCTTCTGTTCAAACTTTATAATTTTTTGTTGGAATCTCTACCTTTAAATTAGTGTATATGTGTCTTTTTTTAATTCTATGCATCAGCTAATTCGTTTCCAAAATGAACCTAAAATAAAGCCTATTTAATCAGGGGGAAAATGGGAAAATTTAACTATTGATGTTCACCAGTTTCTCTGATCCTAAAATACATACTGGAATATCGTGCCTCAAAGGAAATCTGCCTCAACCCATCAAAATTTTCTGGAAATCCATTACAGTTATGATAAAATATTTTTGTCTTGTAGGGTCAATGCACTTCATTTTTTTTTTGTTTATGACAATGAGTGGTGAAACTAGCACAGTAGTGAAGTATTTTGCCATGGAGATCATTATAGTCACAGAGTCACAGAATGGCTGAGGTCAGAAGAGACCTCTGGAGGTTATCTTGCCCAATCCCCCTGCCCAAGCAGGGCACCTAAAGCAGGTTGCCCAAGGCCATGTCCAAACTGCTTTTTTAATATCTCCAAGGGTGGAGACTCCACAACCTCCCTGGACAACCTGTGCCGGTGCTCAGTCACCCTCACAGTAATGGAGTGCTTGCGAATGTTCAGATAGACTCTCTTGTGTTTCAGTTTGTGCCCGTTGGCTCTTGTCCTGTCACTGGGCACCATTGAGAAGAGTCTGACTCCATCCTCTTTGCACTCTCTCTTCAAATATTTCTACACCTTGATGAGATCTGCTCCGAGCCTTGTCTTCTCCAGGCTGAACAGTCCCAGCTCTCTCAACCTTTCCTCATATGAGAGATGCTCCAGTTCCTTAATCATCTTCATGAGCCTTTGCTGGGCTTTCTGTATATCTCTTGTACTGGGGTGCCCAGAACTGGACACAGTACTCCAGGAGTAGCCTCATCAGTGCTCAGTAGAGGGCAAGGATCACCCCCCTCAACCTACTAGCAATACTTCATGTCACCCACAATACCATTCACCCTCCTTGCTGTAAGGATGCAGGCCCACAGGTGGCTCATGTTCTACTTAGTGTTCACCAGGACCCTAGGGTCCTTTTCAGCCAAGCTGTTTTCCAGCTACTTAGCCTCCAGCATGTACTGGTACATTGGGTTGTTCCTCTGCAGCTGCAGGACTTTGCACTTCCCCTTATTGCACTTCATAGGGTTCCTGTCAGACAATTTGTCCAGCCTGTCAAGGTCCCTCTGGATGGCATCACTACCCTCTTGTGTATCACAGGTTTGTGTCATTTGCAAACTTGCTGAGGGTACACTGCTGCATCATCCAGGTCATTAATGAAGATTTTTGTCGTGGTTTAGCCTGTCTGGATGCCAGGTGCCCACCAAAGCCTCTCTGTCACTCCCCCTAATAAGCTGGACAGGGGAGAGAAAATACAATGCAAGGCTTGTGGGTCAAGATAAGGACGGGGAGCGATCACTCATCAGTTACCCTCTTGGGCAAAACAGACTTCACTTGGGGAAAAATATTGCTCCCATCCATGGGAGACAGTTGTCCACAAACTTCTCCAGTGTGAGTCCTTCCCATGGGCTACAGTTCTTCACAAACTGCTCCAGTGTGGGACTTTTGAACGTGGTGTAGTCTTTCAGGAACAGACTGCTCCAGCATGGTGGGTCACAAGTCCTGCCAGCAAACCTGCTCCAGCATGGGCTTCTCTCTCCACAGGTCCTGCCAGGAGCCTGTTCTAGCATGGGCTTCTCACAGGGTCACAGCATCCTTTGGGCACCCCCTTGTTCTGGTGTGGGGTCCTCTAAGGGCTGCAGGTGGATATCTGCTCCACCGTGGACCTCCATGGGCTGCAGGGGGGCAGCCTTCCTCACCATGGTCTTCTCCACAGGCTGCAGGGGATTCTCTGCTCTGGCACCTGGAGTACCTCCTCCTCCTTCTTCACTGACCTTGGTGTCTGCAGAGTTGTTTCTCTTGCATAATCTCACTCCTCTCTCCTGCTGCAAATGTTGTTATGCAGGGTTATTTCTGTTCCTAAATGTGTTATTGCAGAGCTACTATGATCGTGGCTGATGGGCTCAGCCTTGGTCAGTGGCGGATCCATCTAGGAGACAGCTGGCTTTGGCTCTGTTGGACTTAGGGGAGCTTCTAGCACCTTCTCACAGAAGACACTCCTGTAGGCCCTCCACTGCCAAAACCTTGCCATTGAAACCCAGTACAATGCTGAGCAGTATCACACCCCGTACTGACCCCTGGGGTACACCACTAGTTACTGTCCTCCAGTTCAACCCCGTGTCACTGATCACCACCATCTGAGCCATTCAGTTTTCAGTCCACCTCGCTGACTTCCTATCTAGCCCATATTTATCACCTTGTCTATGAGAAGCTATAGAGAAGCTATGAGAGAAGTGATGAAAGAGCGTTGAAAGCCTTACTGAAGTCAACGTTCACAATATCCATTTCTCTCCCCTTGTCTACCAAGCCAGACAGTTCATTGTAGAATGTTGTTAGGTTGGTCAAAAATGACTTTGCCTTGGTGAAGCCATACTGACTGTTCCTGATCACTTTCTTGTCTTTCACATACCTGGAAATTTCTCCTGGGTTTAGCTAGTCTATCATCCTCCCAGGGATAAAGGTGAGGCTGTCTGGCCTGTACTCCCCTGGGTCCTTCTTGTCATTCTTGAAGGTAGGAGGGACATTTGCTTTCCTCCGGTCCTCAGGCACCTCTCCCAGCCACCATGATCATCTAAATATAATCAAAAGCGTCCTCACAATGACAGAAACTAGCTCCCTCAGCACTTGTGAGTGTCTCCCTTCAGGGTCCTTGTACTTAACGTGTGTCCAGCTTGCTTAAGTATTCCCTGACCTGATACTCTTCCACCAACAGTAAGTCTTCACTGCTTCAGACTTTTCCCTCTGATCTCAGGGATCTAGCAATTTTGGAGGCTGGTCTTGCTAGTTAAAACTGAGGCAATTATTTACTGTTCATAACACTGGTGTTATTAAAATTGTAGTTGAGAGGGTGGGGTCTTTTTACTGTGTATTAAGAGAAGCAGACTCATTTTACTCAGTCCGGCATTGTAAGTACTAGTTCTGGATTTTATCTGAGAAGCTGACAATACCTGTAACAGACATCTGTTATGGTAGACATCCAGACTGATTGTCCCAAAAGCATTCTGTTGTCTGAAATGTAGCCAGGAAAATGTTAAAATATATCTTGGTGAACAAGAATTTCCATGTTGTCAGGAATCTGAAATTATTGTGTATTTACTGTCTCCTTCAGAAAATTTGAATGGCTGTCCATTATGTTTGCAAGTTTCAGTCCAACAGTTTTGTTTTTTCTTTCTTTTAAGAGGAATTTTTAGCTTGTGCAATGAGGCAGCAAGTTAACATCTACTTCTTGGTTCAGAAAGCCAGTCCAGTCCTGATGGAGAATAAAACCTGATTCCTTCATTTAGAATTTTAAAGGTCTTTGGTCATGTCCTCTTCCACCACCTACTCATTCCTGTTCTTGAAATCCTTTCTCTTCCATGATACACTCATAAGAATAATAGAGCACCGCAACAGTAGATGAACTATTTGTTCCCTTTCAGAAGGGAAGCAATTCTGTGCTGGGCATAAATTGTTTTGTAGCCTCCTTTGGTGAAATAAATTTCATATAGCTTTAGATATCTATGAAGTAGACATCTACATCTGAGTCAGCAGATAAGATTCATCTTGTAATTGATAGGTGGAAATAGGTAGTTTACATACAACCCCTCTGACCCATTTTATGTACCTACTTTAGGGTGAGGCAGGAAGCTGACCCAGCCTTTCAAGTTTCATCTCTAAGGCAGCAGGGAAAAGTCTGTGTCCTGGTACCCAGACACCAGGGATGTGCCCCATGTCACTCTGTTACTGAACTGATGATTACTCATGGCAAGTAGTAAGAATGAAGGACAATAATCCAGTATTCTTGAGGTGATGCAGATTCTGCCATTTGTTTATTTGTTTGTTTGTTTGTTTTGCTCAAAGGCATTCACTGCTAATGGCTAAATTGCAACACAGGTATTCCCACACCAACATCTAATTGCTGAGTTTTGGTGGGGAGTTCCAAACTGAGCTGACTGAAAACATGTTTTTTGGATATTTTTTTCAGGGTAAAATTTGGGACAAAAAGTTAAACTACTGAGAGGTACTATATCCGCAAGAGATAAAAATTTTTTCTGGCTTTTTGAGTTTTTATGTCCATAGTCATGACTTTATATCCCACAGTCAAAATATTTAGCTTTTAGTTTTAAAATGACTTTGCAATATGGATTTGCACTAGTTAAATAGTAAACTACATGTGTGTAATCAGGCAATCATATTTTTTGTCAATGAAGAAAAACAGGTTGACTTATGAGCCATGCTGCTTATCAGGTCTGATATCCCCAAAGTCTTCTGTTCTACATGCCTTATGGAATGAAAGGGAAAAAAGAATAGAACTCAGTTTATCCTTGACCAATATGACCCACTTTTTTATTTCAAAATTTATATTTTAATAGTCAATTTAGCAAAACATTCTTTACGTTATTGGTAAGTAACCACTCTTCTGGAATAGGAAGATCTGAGATTCCTTTATAACTTCGTCCTCCCCCTGACTTTTACCATTTACTTAATCAGGTGCTCAGATATGGACAATTTAAACAGGAATTATTTATCTGGAAACATACACTTGTGGTCATCAAAGTTCAAGGCCCAATTGTATAGTTTTAGCCCTTCTAGTGAGCACAAAGTTGAAGTGTTTTAGTTTACAGAAAGTTGGTTGCTACAGGCATTCTGGGTAATGTTTCTGAGTGATGTGAATCAATTATTCTTCTGAATAAGAGGAAGGAACTAGTATAGCAGATAAAGAAATTTTGTTTACTACAGTGCTAGCAAAAAAATTAAAAAAGAAATGAAAAATATACTAGAAGAACCAAATGGAGAATGACTTGCAGCAGAATACTTATTATGTCATTGTCTCATGCAGTTATATATTTCTTCTTTTTAACAAGAACGCTGTGATAGCACCTATTTTTTGTACAGCTGGGCTGTGCATTAAAAAACATACAGCTTCTTCTCTTATTAGTAAATAAGAAAAAAGAATAATTGTCATTGACCTTGTTTTGTAAACAAACTGTAAAGTCTGTTTCGTTTTTCACCAGCACTCCAGATATCGTACCAACATACCATACAAAGGAGATGATTCCATACATCATACATGTTGTTATGCATCTTTAATTTTATATTTTATGGAACGGGAAAAATCTTTTAGTTCAGTGCCATATATTTAAGAGAAAATGTCTTCATTACACTTGAAAGGACATTCTGGTGAGCTGTTATAAGATTTCATTTGAAGAAAAACATTATGTATTTCTCTTTTGTTCTTTTATTTTTAGAAGGATTCATGGGTAATATTTCTAATCCACCTTCTGCACAGGCATGTTCCTGTCCACTTCTTTCATCAGTTGGTATCTTGTTTTTATTGCTTTTTATGCCTTTCAATGAAAATCTGTATTTACGTAAGCTTAAATGAGTTTGCAAGACCTTTATTGGAATACACGACTCTTTTTTAATCTTAGTGTTGATTCAATGCCTTCCTTACTCTAACTAAATTAAATTTTATTATTTTTACTATACAAGACTACTACACACTAAAGCAAATATGCAATCCAGTAACTGTATTAACATTGGCTTGAATTAATTTATTCGTAACTATGATCATCACCTGTGTTTGATCATACAACACAATCTCTTTAACGTACTTTGGATAAGAATGCAGATCCCTGTGTAACATGTGAGTATATGTGTTAATAAAAGGATAAATATAAAAAATACCCTCAAACCCCCCAAAATAACCCATGAAACAGTAGCTCATTCTCAGACACCTCTTAGGAAACTGAGCTGTGTAGAATTTTTAGGAGGTTAATAGAGGACTTATTAGATCAAAGTTAAGGCAGTTTGGAAAAGGAAGACCCAGGAGATTTCCCTAGCTACTATTTTGCCCCTGCCCATTGCGATGCATGTATCCATAATATTGTATATTTTCCGAATCACTACACACCCATCACAAACGTAGGCTTTGCAAAGAAAGTACAAGTTGCATTGCCAGTTAGGCTGCACAGAGATGAATGGCTGGTGCAAGGCAATAGCTGATATAACAATGGCTTTGTTTACAGGAAATTTGATTCCGTTCTCTGAAAAGACAGGCAACTTCTAATATTATTTTTACATCTAATTTTGCATTTATTAGGTATGAAAGCAATATTGTAAACACAGAAGAAATTATATTTACACCTTACAACAAGACTTAAATTGCAAATGTTCTGTGTCATAGCATAAACGAAACTATTTAGAATACATTGGCTGCTAAATAATTACTTTTCTTTGGCTAGCGTGTGCAAAACTTTGTTATGCATATTTTCAGTACTAAGAAAAAAATGATGATGAATATTGCAAATAGATCAGGGAGTCTGGAAACAGAAGAATCCTGTCAAGCTAATTTGGAATAAAATCCCCCTTTCTAATGCAAAGTATAACTATAACATTTCATAAATCGAGAAATAAAACCCTCTTATTTCTACAGACACAACTCAGTTTTTAAAAACTATCCTATTATTTGAAATGAGTAGATTATTCCCCTAGAATGCACAAAGAATTCAGCTAGCTCAATATACTGGAATATCGCAGAATCGTTGCCCAGTAGCTTAATAAATTCAACATGCACACTGAGCTGATAATCTCCACAGTTGTCAGTGAGAAGCCTGTTTAACTTTTATTAATGGAACTACTTCTTTAGTGTTTTTTTTGTTCAGTACAAGTATTTTTTGTTAGCTTTAGTATAGAACTGCGGTCCCACAGTAACACAAGCAATCACAATTTGCTTGAAAAATAGCTTCAATCTTATTCAACAAACTGTCACTGTGGTCTCTGGGAGAATAAAGTGGTATAGCATTATGTGCTCTCATCACAGGGGCTAGTAGGCACAGTGTTTCACAATCTCAGTGCCATTATGCTCAAACAGAAACACAGGCTGATTGATCATTTACTTTACTGTTTTTGGACATCAGTTTGGGTCTTTGTTGATTTAAAGAACATTCAACATTTATTTATATATGACCATTGGGGCACTACGATGTGTTATTGTTATGTAGTCTTATTCTTTGTCCTGTGGTTACTACTCTGCATTGTTTCTAGTGATATTGGTATATCAATCATTTATTTCCTTTTTGATTTAAACTTTGATGTCCAGATTTACTCTGATAGTAATAAGACATTTCAAATACTTATGAATTCTGAGTGAGATTGTCTTTGTTCAGAAAGTCAATACAAGGTGTGTTGCTCACACCATCCCAACCACCACTTTAAATATCTATCATGCCATGTTCAAACATTAGATTAATGAATAACTCTTTGCAGCTCTATTGATTAAGGAGTTCCATTTGCTAGTTCTCGTTTCTCTCTTTACACACAGTTTGATTTCAAAAGCCTTACAATTCCATATAGCTCAAGAAATGGCATTTAAAATTTATATTATTTTGGTTGATTGAGCAGCATTTCGAGAAACTGTTTGTATGTCTTTGTATTGTTTTTCTCCCTCATGTTGTTGTGGCCATAGGACTATACTCACCAGCCTACCATATTACTTTTTCATTACCTCTTTCGCTTACTCTGTCATAGCAGGGATTTGCCTTGTTTACCATTGCAAAAATAGAAAAGATCTCCAAACTTAAAGGCAGTTATATATATATATAAATACGTGTAAGTCAAAGATAATGAAAGAGAGGAAAACAAAAGGAGAGATATGAGAAAAGATACCACCACACTTCAATCCAGCAGAGGTTTCTGCTGGCTGTTGAGGTTCTCCGGTGCTGAGTGCACATCAAGAGGCTTGCCCATTCTCCCTTTGTACCCTTTGGGTGCCTGACTTCTCTCCTCAGGGGAGTAGTACTGTTGCTTGAAATGAGTCAATGGGTGTGGGTGTGTCTTGGTGGTCTCACATTATCCCTCTGTGGAGCTGACCTTCGCCTCATGCATGCGTTTAACTTCCTTGCCTATGTGGCATCTCAGAGGGGGAGAGGTGGCTTCCTCAAGAGAGCATCCTGCCTCCACAGAGTTCCGCTTGCTTGCCACGTTCCCTTGGCAAGTGAGGAAGTTTTGTAAATTTGTAAATTTACTCTTTTGTAAATTTGCTGGATTCGAGCATGTCTGTCTCGGTTTCTCAAGACAGATGTTTGCGACAATCACTCACACTGACGTGGGGCTCTACAACATACTGATCAAATCTATGTCTCCGTCACATGCTTGTTTCCTCCTGACTTTGAACAAGTGTTCCGCATTGTTTTGAATGACATCAATACTATTACTAATAACATCATAATGTTTAAAATGTTAAGGACCCCACTATACAGCTTGCTAATACCTTTTGTTCTTCTGTTATTGTCATTCTAGGGTCATTCTGTTAGCTTCATTTGCTCTGAAAAACTGTTGGGCCAGACTGTTCTTTCATGTATGTTGAACTAAGTGTGAATAATTTTAGGCATGTGCATGAAATGTGAGTGTGTGTGAGGAACTCAGCAAAATTTAGTGTTGTCACACAAATTCTTTCATTACAAATATTGCTTTATTAGGTTAAAAGGACTTTTTGCCTCTTTTCTGGATATACTTTTTAGGGAGATGTTAACATGATCTGAGATGATTTTAAAAGAAAAAGATCTGAAAGTGTTTCAAGGGCAAGAAATTGGCATTGATCAAGAGAATACAGAATTGTCTTCAAATGAGTATACCACAAAGAATCCTAGTGGCAAAAAAATTAAGAAGAGACTGAATCCTGAGAGATGAATGCCTATTATGATATTAAAAAATAAACAATCTGAACTTTTCCTCAGGGCTCTTAAGTAGGTTCAAAAAAATCATAACATAACATAATGTAACATAATGGCTGAAAACCGTAAACAAGCTGCAATTAGAAATGATGGCTGACAGGTGCTTTTTCCTGAGAATAATAGTGGAATCTTTAGCAATTGAAATCAAAACTGTATTGTTTTCCAGAAGATATTATCTAGCTCATCCAGAAGTCATGCATTTGATTTGGTAAAAATAATGGCCTGTGTTATGCAGAGAGTCAGAAAAAATGATTAAAATGGTCCTTTCTTGCCTTAAAATCTATGAAACTGAAACTTCCATTGACAATTTCATTGTGATTTGAAGGCACTTGGCACACAGACATATGAAGGCATATTAAAATAATGAAAAAATGTCAGTGTGGCTCCCTAGAAATTAAAACAGATGATAAAAATGCTCCCTTTGGGCCTTAAATTATATGCTGGTGAAATTCAGAGCATGTTTGATTTCTAAGTCAGCCATAAGTAGGAATAGATCTTGACTTTTCACTACATAGACTGCACAAAGTCCTGTTGTTACAGTTAAAAATGCTACTATTTGCAGTACTCCAGTGAAGCTGATTTTTAAAATTGCTTAGTTTTTCTTGTCAGTTCTTACTGATGTCACGTAATGTCAAGGCAAAAAAACATAAGCCTGGTTGCCTCCAATACTCATTTCTGTACGTTTCTGCTTATTTACCCTCTCTAAATGAGAAACTTTTAGGTTTCGTTAAGCTAGATTCTTAACATTGTAACTGGCTACTTAGGAGATGCTCACTTTGGAGATGATGCAATGTTTCTTTAATGTTTTCACTCCACAATTTCTGCTCTATTCTTTCAATTTTAACTTCATTTTAAAGTAATTTTTCTAAGTGCAATCCCTTATTTTTACCAAATACTAAAAAACCCCAACACATAAAAAATAAACTTGCAGAAGATGCACACACAGAGTGTTTCTAATAAGCACATATATACCACAAAACTGAAAACATTTCTTTTTAACACAAAATTTGATTCACTTCTAGTCTGGACCAATGCAAAACATTTGCAGCATTGGGACTTTATAATGACCGCTCTTAGATACCAGTCAAAGTTTACTTTTGAAACTGCCTACTTGTAGTGAATACCTTTGTACAAAGGGTTGTGGTAGTGAGAACACGGCTGCGTGAAAGGCCAGTCCTCAAATCATGGTATGTCTGTGCTTTATGGATTTTTATTTTGATTCTGCCTCCTATGCATCTTTGCTTCCAACCGCCTGTTAAGTTCTGGACATGACTGGCTCAGTATTTTCACATTAGTTTTATTTAAGGTTCATTTGAGCCATTGGCCTTGTCCATCTTCTAGTGGGTTATACAGTTATAACAATATAGAAGCAACCAATAGCAATCTTAACTAATACTTAATGCACAGGATCTTATCATTAGTTCTAAGTGAGATTGGGAGAATCCCTTCTATTTTATTCTTGTAATCATTTGTGGAAGTAAAAAATTACTTGGGTAATGAATTTCATCAGTCACCCAATTAACAACAACTTCACTTGTCAAAAAACTCATCTGTAAACCTTCACCCTCAGAAAATTCTTCAGGTTCTCTAAAGAAGTGAAAAGTTTGACAAGAGGACGTTATCTTTTCCAACATCCTGAATCTGTATTTTAAGTGAAAGTTGAATTTTAATTTACTTTAGTGGAACTTCTATACAAAATGGCCTCAGAGTCTTCAGATATGTCACTGCCTTTTGCATTGTGCTTTATAACATGTTCAGGTCAGTGACTTTTTGCTTTTTAATTGTTATATCTTGTCAAAAGCTCTGCTGTATTTAGTTAGTGTTACTAAAGTAGAATTTTACAAATCTCTTCTTGTACCATGCATTTACTTCTCTTTCTGATTAGAAATCAATGTAATATCAATAAGAAAGTGTTAAAACAGAAAATCATGCTGGTTTAAATATGAAGGCTACAAAGCTTAACAGTTTTGCATGATGTGTGTATATGACATGTATTTCCTAAAGGTGATTAAATATTCACAGCACAGCCTTTGAATGTTGCCTAGATTTTGAAAATTTAAGAAGTGTTAAGCCTCACCTACAATTCACCTTCTTTTGCTGATTCCTATTACAGTAAATCGTGTTTTTACACATCTCAGTAATTTTCAAAGGTCATTTTATTGGCTCAAAATACTTGCATTACAGAAATACTTTATGTAAGCCATTTGCATTTGTTCTGCAGTTAATAACAGTCCCAGTTACTTGCACTTTACTTAAAATGCATATGTATAACGTTTCAAATGATTAGGCCAAGATCTTCAATTAAGCATGTATGAAATATGGCTCATTGCCAAAGTCCATTAGGATTTTTTGAGACAGTTTGTTGAATGGTGACAGAGAGATGAAAAATGTGGCAGCTACAATGCTGAGAACAAAAAAATAAATACTTTGTAATATATTTTCTTTTCTCTTATATAGCTGCAATATCATGAAATGCTCTGCAATTTCCAGCTACTGATTCATAGTAGAATTGTCCTTTTGTTAGAGCATTCAATTTTAAGGCTTTTGGCCTAATAAATACTAAACTAGGCATTTAAAATAAAAATAAATTTAAGGAAAAGTATACATATCATAGAAATCTAAGGATATTTTTCAGAAAAATAACACTTATATTTAAAACCCTAATAAAATGGCAAGAGTAATGAGAATGAAAAGCCAATAGCTTACATTTTTCTTTGTTTTGCAGCTTTGCCCTGTTAGAGGACTTGGCTCTTCACTTTCCAAGTGGCTTTCATGTTCATTGTTTATTACTGCAAAACCTCACTAGAAAAACACTAGATACTTGACGTTAGCTGTCATTTATTATTTAGTAAAATCACAGTGGGTAAAATGCCCATGGCTTACAGTAAATTAAAGCAGAGAAGCATTAAATTCTTGTTCTTTCTCTAGGACAATGAAGATTGTACTTTGTGTAAATATTCCTCAAGAGTCAGGTTTTACTTAAAGAGTTCATCTTTTGATTCATGAAAACTCTTAAGCAGAGATTAATAACATTTTTTTTGCATTAGTCAGTTGTTGTCTAGAGGTAGTGTAAGTATATGCTCAATTGCTGTAATGTACTAGAATCCTACTTGCTGTTTTTCATGCTATTAAATGGAAAAAATCATGAGATTTATGCATGTAGCTGACTAACACTCAAATTACAACACACATTTTTTAATGGGAACTTGAGCTGGAACTTTCTTTGGTTCAACTCTCGGAGGACTGCTTGTTTCTGGTGTTCTTTATTGTACTGTATTTCTAGTGGCTACCAAAGGCACTTTGACTCCTTTTGTGTCTTTTCCTTGAACAGTTTTTATATACTACTGGAACAGAACATGCAAAACAAGTCAGAGATTTCAGAAAGTTCTCACTAGACGGTGTTTTGCTTTCACTCTATCTTAAAAAAAAAAAGGAAAAAAAAAGAAAATAAAAGAATGAAACAAACCTACACAAAGACAGACACTTCTTAATGTATATTAGCTGCATATTTTTTTAAGCATCCACTGGGAAAGTTCAGAAACTAACAACATAACAAGTCCAGCTTGGACTTATTCATGTTTGATGGGACTAACTTCGGAATGGTCGATGAAGCGTTTATGTAAACCCCTCAGGCAGCTCATAATTGGCTATGTTAAATGAATCTGAATATATTTTGAAGAGACAATAAATACCCAATGCCTTGAAAAAATCTGGCTGAACTTGTAAAAAAACACAAGGGTATTTTTAGAAGTTTGTGTTGTTGCAGTATGATTACTATAAAACCTTAGCATAATTATAGTGAAAATCAATTCTATGAACAGTGGAACTCATTTAGCTGAGCTACAAGCTGTGTGGAAATGATCTGAGACCTATGCAACATGTTGTAGGCATTGGCTATATGTTGCCTCCTGAACTGTTTAAATGTTTTTTGTTGAGAAAATAGAATTAAAATATCAATAATCAAGGGAGGAGGGAAAAGAATCTAAGATTCCTCCTTGATGAGTACCTAATCAGTAGATTAAATTCATGTTTCTTGCTCTTTGCTCTTGAGTGCCCAATCAATACGCTAAATTATGCTTCCCTTTACATCTACATTTCTTGCACTCCTGACTACCTAACTGGGCAGCTTCAACAGGAGGAGAAAAGGCATGTCTGCCAAAGCCTACAGCATAGTGACTACAGCTCCTGCCCAAGATATAACAGTCAAGGTAAAGCATGTTAATCACGAGGCTACAAAGCATTGTTGGTCCTCCTCTCTGAAGAAATAAAAGGCCTTGCCCATCGAGTCTTCAATCCACAGAAGAGGACTCTCAGCTCCAGAAGAAGGAAACATACAGAGTGCATTTCATCTCATCTAACTTCTGATGAACCAAAGTTCAGATGATTGCACTTAAATGCATTTTCCCAAGCTACTTTGCAGGCAATGGAAAAATAAAAAAGGCACTTCCAGAGAGCAATTCATCATGGGTGAGTCACACCCATTAGTGTCATTTTCACTTCTTTAATTGAAAAAGCAACTTCTGTGACTAACTCAGATATAGGTATGTAGATTTGACCAATGTTTGATCACTGTTCTGGGGTGCCTTGAATGTCTAAGCTCAAGAGAAGTATTGAAGAGTTGAACTGGTGTAATTTCTGCCTGCCTTTCCAGAAGTGCCTAGGTTGTCACTGGCAATGAAGGGACCCTAAATTCCTGGTTTGTGTGCCTGTGGTGCACCTATGGGATCTGGGTCCTTGAACCTGGTGTTTAATTATAGTACCAGAAATTGTTACTGTAAGAAGATAATCTGACTCATTTCTCATGTTATTGTGCTTTTACTGGCTGATTGGAAAAGTGAGCAGACACAAAGGATATAGTTAGTCTGCAGTGTCTTAACAGATGATTTGAACAAGTTTAGCCAGTATGTAACTGCATGGGAAATTGTAATACGGTTCTGCTAAATATTTGATGGGGGCACCATTTGAAACCCAGTTTTTCCCTGTCAGATGTCTCAAGTCAGCAGAATTCTATCCTTGGCTTCATAGAATATTCCATAAAACCCTGGAAGAGATGGAAAACAGCATTTTGAAACTACCCAGGCACTGCACACAAGACTAGCGAGATTAGACCAGAACTTTGCAAGCTTGTCCACTCAGTGTGAGTTTAAGGTATTTGAAAAGTTCTACACAGTATTGCAGCTTTTGCTGTGACAGAAGTCTAAAGAACAGTAGTAGTATCATACAACTGCGGTTTAAGGGAAAGGTTTACCAGTAGGCATTACTGTTTTAATGATGTAGAATAACACTGACTAACCAGCTGTTTCTGTTTTAAAGAACTAATGAACCTGTACATTTCAGACACTATTAGATGGAAGCTGATTACGCTTGCCTTCAAATTATGAACAATATCACTTGTTAGTTGTAATAGCTCCACATTTTGAGTTCTGCCTTCCCAGGTTCAGTTCTTGATTTTCTGACTGTGAGGATATCATCAGTGTGCCAGGTGCAATGCACTGGGGAACCACAAGAATAATTTTAATATTTAAAATGTTTGTGCAGTAAGGATATTTAAACTTAGTAGTACTGTAAAGCACCAGGAGTAGAGAAAACGTGTTTTGGTAATTTTGGAACATGTAATTAACAATATATTTATTATAATGATCTAATCTAATGATTACAGTCAGCCAAGCATGTTGTATTTGCTTTCACTTTCCATATGTTTAAAATTTGTGCCCCTGATTGTGATCATTCCCTCCATTTAAGAGTTAGGCTGTGTTTTGCCAAATTGGCAAAATCATTCTACAAATGTACTAGAGTTTTCCACACAACAGGCAAAATTAAGGAAAAGTTGATTAGAAGTGATTCTCTAAGTGTTTAAGGTTGTGTTACCTGCTATATAGCCTTGTGAATGTACTAAGCAGTAACAGTTATCCAACATTTAGGAGAGAAAAAACCAGTAAACTCCTGCTTATGCAATTTACGACGTCATTTGAGCTGCTGCACAACAGCTATTCTCTGATTAACGTAACTGCTGAAGCAGGGTGGATGTAGATGGTTATGAACTTCATGCATTAGATAATTATCCAGCTTTTCAGCGTGAATCAAATCTTAAAAATATTTAAGTATAAAAATATTTAAATAGAAATATCACAAGCTTAGATCATGCCTTGAGTCTGCTGCTGCTTAAGAGTTCTGTCATTGATTTCAAGAGGTGTTAATGGATGATGCAAACTCGCCACACCTTTCTGGGAGACTGCTCTTGATGTTGCCAGACTGCCAGGCCTGGGCTCGATGACAGGAGTTTCACATGTAATAACTAACTGCCCTTTCCGTTCAGTTCAGTGAGAGACCCCATAAGATCATTTATATTTTTGCTTAATATATTAGCCTCCATAACTTCAGGCTGGGCTCAATAAAGAGTTTTAGTTGCTAAAGGATGTCTTTAACAGAAATAAGCAAAACTCAGTACTATGTTCCAAAAATTTTTCATCTCAGCTACCTTCCAAAGGCAGCATTGCCTGAAGTGCTATGTTTTAATTTTTTTTTACATTAGTTCCATAGGCTTTTCACAGTCTGCCTTCAGTTATTCACAGAAATGTGCCATCTTAATGGTGCTGAACAGCTCAGTATCAGTCACTGTGGGGATTCAAGATTTGTGACTTCATCCACCTTTATTACCTGAAAGCTTTAATTCAGTCAGTTTTCTCAGATCAGATTGCTACTGCTGCCTTCCTTCTAATGCAGACCGAAGAGCTGCCAGCTCACTTTTAGCAGTAACTTAGCAATTGAAACACAAGCCAGCAAAAAAAAGGCCCTGAATTCAAGTTCTGCCTCTGCCTGGAGTGATTAAAACCCATAATACTGACTTCCTGGCATATGTCATTCTCTTGCTACTCTACTTCAAGATAAGACCACTTTGTTACTCACCCCTTCTTTGAAGTGTGTCCACTTTCAAAGGGGAATCAAAGTACTCATAGGTCCAGAGAGTGTGCAAAAGTGAGTCTTTAGCTTATTGATTAGGACGCAGACTGGATAGCAGAGAATCAGAGATGACAATATGGACTTATTTCAGACCACCCTTGAACAGAGAACATATGAAGATGTGATCTAGATGATCCTATTTAATTCTTCTGTTTCCCTTGGTATCCTAACGCATCCTGAGGTGCTTTCTGTATCTTGGACAGTTATAACAGAAGGAACTGAGTACAGATTAACTGGGCATTGGAGGAGTAATGTGGAGAAAAAGCATTAAATACATTGCCTTCATAGATTAACTGGCCTGACAGATTAAGCACTAAATGTGATATAGCCTGACTTTAGCAAAGTTTGCAATGCAGTTCTGGGTGACATTTTCATAAACTATTTTGACAAGCATGTTCTGTGCAAAAACATCGTCAGATGAACACACAACTTGGTGGAAAACTCTGCTTCTAGAGGAACTCTCACTTATTTACTGCCCACCCCAAAGACCTTTCAGGTTAAAACTTGCAGGAGTCTATTCTGGATCTGAATCTATTTTAAATTTTCATTAATGATCAAGTGATGGAATAAAGACTATCATGCATTTTACTGATAAGTTACACCTAGAATAACTGTTTTGGGGAGAGGAAGGAAAATTCAAAACAGTCTTAATAAACTGAAGGGATGATTTGAAAGAAACTAGCTGAGATTCAAGACAAAGAGGTGAAATATTATGTATTACTAGAAGCTGAATTAGAAAATTGAGACAAACTGACTAAGAAAAAATATTGTAAAAATGGATCTGGATGTTGCAGTCTGACACAAAAACGTGATATTCTTGCAAAAATGAAAGGGAACACTCTAGGATGTCTTCGCAAGATTCAAGTATTCAAGATTCAAGTATTCAAGACTGATAAAGATTTATCTAAATCTCATGTATGTTTTTTGAGAAACATGCTTGGAGAAAGATATAGAAAACTTGAAAAGAATCCAGAAGATAGCAACAAGTATGTTAAGAAATTTCAAGATGAGTTGAAAGAATTGGTTTGTTCTTCCTTAAAAAGGAAGACTGAGAAGTTAACTCTTCCATGTGAAAGAGGTGTTACAAAAGGGATATTGGAAGAGAGCAACATACATTTCTGCAGAAATTAGTCAGGCTAAATATTGAGAGAAGTTTTAAAGTATGGAACTGAATATGAACAAAATGTAGAATGCCCTTGTGAACATGCTATAGAACTGTTGTGTGTTTAAATGAATGTTTTGTATAGCTAGCAAGGAGGGAATTCATTAAAGCATTAACCAATATTATTTGAAAATGACTGCAAAATGAAAGGATAGATTAGAAAAAACAGTGGTTTAACAAGCGTATTAGAAGGGTAATACTTCAGAGCATGGTATTTATTGAGGCCAGGCTGTCTTCTTAATTGGGCCAAGTAAACAAAGCCTGAGCATGGAACTAGACAGCAAGCCGATGACAGATTTTGCTCTGTGAAAGTGCTTAATTTTAATATTATCCGTAGAAGAACATAGTGCATTTGTCAGATTCTGCTGAAGTAAACCTCCAGCTTCTTGCAATAATTACAGAGTGACTGGACAGAGTCAAACGCAGCCAACGTCGGGTGTGTTGAACAGGCCTTATCTAATCTAACAATCAACCCAGGCCCAGCGTTTCAGGGAAGTATCAGATGTTTCTGTTTATCATTCTTGCTACAGGGAAAAAATACTCTATGTAGTTTATAACAGCTCAAGATCGAAGTGCTTCATTGATTTAAAAATGACACACAGTTAACCAGCAATCAGTGAACTACAGAGTCAGGATCAGTAGCAGTAACATAACAGATAGAACCAAAATATGGATGACAAATATTAATAAACATGTACAAATTTTTGAGCATGCTTTTATAACAAACTCCGCACGGTTTTGGTATCTTTAAGTGTACACACTCCCTATCCCCCCGTCCCCCCCGCAGTCCCACGCACCCCAGGGGTGGTCTGTGGGAGCACCCCGCAGTCCTGGTCCCTGCGCATTGCTGGTAGGAAGCACCACCAAGAACTGGCTTGGTAGTAGCGCGGTGTATGCTCTGCCAGAACTACCGCCTCAGTAGTTCCTTAGCCAGGGAGTAGGTTCTGAAGAGCAATAAGCCTCCCTGAGTCACAGATGCTAGGGCTGGATAAAATCTAATGAATCTTCTCAGCTGTTCCTCTGCTAGCACTATAACATTCCCCAGGGTACACTATGCTGTATTTTCTAAGACTTTGTCCAGTATAGCTTTACATGCATCATGCAGTGTGCTGCCTTGTCCATATTTTGTTATTTCTTAATATCTGGTTTGTATTCAGGTACAAATATGAAACAAAGACAATAGCTGTTTTCTGAAAATTCCTGGTAAAGCCTACTGTTTTCAGGCCTCCCTTTGACATGAATACAAACCACAATCCAACAATAAAACAAATGCCACGAGCAACATTTCATCTAGTGTGCAACCCTGGCATAAGATGAAGGAAAATGCCTGCTGGCAATAGACTGTTAGTACAGGGACAGCATCTGAACAAACCTGAACAGAACACCTATAATGGTTATACATTTCCCCACTATGATACACACAAAAACAATTCTAGTGCTAATGTTCAGAATTATCTACCTGAAAGAAGCTGAGGGACAAGGGCCCAGTCTTGTTTAACTTCTTCATCAACGACCTGGATGAAGAGTTAGAATGTACCCTCAGCAAGTTTGCTGACGACACCAAACTGGGAGGTGTGGTAGATACACCAGAAGGCTGTGCTGCCATTCAG
>Ga0065711_1035315_pt1 | contig 22494 bp, 10 predicted proteins | sample Hoacrofraction12_FD_59098 | JGI IMG/M metagenome (GOLD analysis project Ga0065711, IMG submission 59098) | Hoatzin crop microbial communities from Cojedes, Venezuela - Epithelial fraction 12 v2 (version 2) | ecosystem: Host-associated > Birds > Digestive system > Esophagus > Crop | place... | reverse complement strand
CAGCGTGACGTCACATGGTATGGAATACCGGGCTCTGTTTGGCCAGGTGGGGTCAGCCCCCACCCCCCGGCTGTGCCCCTTCCTGGAGTCCGGTGAAAATTAACCCTGTTCTGGCCAAACCCAGGACAACCACTTAAAAGTAACAATCCAATGATGCATGAGTCACAAGAAAACCACTATCTAGTCATTCACTGCCCTCATGAAAGACAGCTGATGCTGCCACCTGTTATGCTTTTTCTTGACAAGTAAGTAGCCAGAGTGGACACCCATCTCTGCAGTTGCGGAAAAAAACCAGGCTGCTTTCAGCTTGGCTGAATTTGCTCCAGGAAGATTCTTGCCATTGCTAGTCATCTGGAGGCTGGCTCCCAAAAGCAGAACAGCCTGGACAGATGGGGTGGCTACTGCTCAAGCTATCAAGGATAATAAAATGCTACCACAGTGTCTGACACCTGAGAGCAACTGTAGTGATCACGGCCTTAAGAGAGGGCAGAGCATTAGATCATATAAAACAACTTCCAGACCTCACGGCACTCCAGAAATGACAGCATATATTGAAGGGCTGCAGGATATCACCTGACAGATGATGCCATCTCTTACACCTCCAAAAGATGAAATATATTTGTGACAGCTGTCAGAACTGCAAAACACACAGTAAATCACCTTCCTCTATTTTTGATGACATCTTAGATATATATAAGGTGTCTTCCAGAACTGCTTATTTGATCCTTTTTATGGTTTTCTTTGAACATTGCTAATCACCACCTCTTAGCATACAAAAGAAGAGTGAAAGCAAAAGGCTGTTGACTGCTCTTTGTCTTTTCTAAGCGTAGCTCAGATGCACATTGGCCATTTCCAGGGCTGTGAATTGTATTTCCCATTTGGTCATACACAGGGAAAGAAATCTCTTTTAATCTGTATATTCTCCACTGCAAATAGCTCTGCAAATCCTTTCCTCAGCACTAGTGCTCTGAGAGAAATCCGAAGGGGTTGTGCTTGAGTAAAATCATCTCTCGGTAACCCCCCTCCCCAGAATGTGCTGCTCCTGTGACAGTGCATCCTGCTGGCCCTTAAGGGATAATTCATGTGCAAGACTCCAGATTTAATTAGAAGGCCTCCCATTTTAACACTACCAAAGGATTAAAATAATTGGAAAAAAGTAGGCAAGCTGTGCGCCCTTGAGGCTTGACAAACAGCGAAGGGTGAAAGGGATATGGCCCAGGCGACATGGAAAATTCCACCGGTTCTCAACCTCTCTGCCCTTAACGTCAAATATTTTGCAGACTGTTAATTTAATCTGCAACCCTCCCCCAGCTAACCTCAAGGCTCAAGAAGGGCTGAGGTTATCACCTCATTTCCGAAACTGCTCGAGGAGGGAAACAGCTGGAGTTGTCCAGCTGTTCCCCCAAATAAAGGAAATGAATGAAAAGGAAGTCCTGTGAGTATGCGTGAGGAGTGGAGACTCTGCAAGTGCTGAGGGCAACTGCAGAGGAGAAGGCTCCTCCAAAGTAAGTGGCTTCAGAAGAATATTTATTCTAGTGGGAGCTGCAGCGAAACAGGTTGAGAGCAATGAGATTGCCTTTGGTGTCCACAGTAGGATTGCTGAGGGAGGCTCAGAGGGGGCGGCAGGGAACTGAACCAAGGAAAGATGGCGGTGGCTGCACAGGCTGCGCTCACAGATGAAAGACTGTGAGCCTTGCAGGCGACTGCCCATGAAGCACTGAGGTGGCCAAGACATCAGATTAGCATCCAAACAGCAAAATAGCTTTGTTTATTGGGACAGAATACTGTAAATTGCATGCAGAGTTGAGCCAGCATCTGCTATAAGTCCACCCAGGAGCTGGACTCTCATTTAAAACCTTGCATTATTGCAAATGAATGACAAGGAAGGATGTTTTCAGTCTGGTACCCAGCTGAATCAGAGACTGGTCACACTGCAGCTAAGCTTAGGCATTTCAGGTCCTTACAACTGTCACTACATTAGTTCAGAGCCCCCCGGTCCCCTGTGCCCAGTGCCCCAGCTCAGCCCGCGCACACAGACTGACCCAGTCTCTCCTCTGGGACTGACCCGCCCGCTCTTCCTGTCCTGTCCTGCCTTGTTTGAGATTCAGTCCTGAACTGTTCCAGTCCAGAACTTCAGTGGAGTAAAAAGCTACTGACTGTAGCGAAAGAGTGTGAATAAGTCTGTGGAGGAGATTGTACCATCAGGACATTTCAAGAGGATCAGATAAACAAACTCTCTTGACATGACCTTGTCAAAACCTACTCCCAGAGCTCCAGAGGTGAAATGCTCCTTCACACTCCCACTGCCTCCCTGGCTGCTGAGTGTTCCACGACATCTGATGTCTAGTGAATACACAGGCTCTGCAGCCCATCTGCAGCTGTAACAAGACGAGGGGAGACAGCTGACACGAGTGTCTCTGAAGCATGGAGAAATACACGGTCTCCTTTGCTTTGAACTGAGGCAGCTTGTTGCACCAAACTGTTGTATTTCTCCAGGACTGCAAGATTAAAGTGGCATTTGAGTGGCTTGAAACACTTTCCGGAAAGCTTTAGAGATTCACAGAAAAATAATATTTTTCTCTGTCCAAACTCTTTGAATTCTCCCTGGCTATAGATACTTAAGTCATTTTTGCTTTAACCCACAACGTTTCTTTTTGAAGGAAGCTTGTAACACAGGAACCTTGCACAACAAGAATCCTGAATTATAATTCAGAGAAGTTGTACATAAACTGAATTCCAGTGAGAGTGCATTGCTTCAAAAGGAAGGAATAAATAATTAGCCTTTCCTGAGGGTAATGTGATTCTGAGTTCTACTGGCTAAAAAAGACAAGGAGGAGTCCCTTTAATAAAAACTGTGGATAAGTTTCCTAATTCTAGAAAACAGAAAGAACAGCTTAAAAAACTACCACTAAAACTACTGACATACTGACAATCTCATGAACTTTGAGTGAGCCCGTGTTGATCCAACCTTGAACATCCAGCAAGAGTCATTCAGAATCCTGTGATCATGTAGTGGTGAAGGTTGGGATGTGAGAAATTTGCCTTATATCTGCTTGGGCAAAATATGCTGTACAGATCTATGTTTTATAACGTTGACCTCTAAATTCATCAAAAGGTTCAGTATCCTTGAAAATTCCAGCACCCACAAAAGGAAAAAGATTTGGTGAGGAACAACTGGAGTGCTTCCCTCAGAAATCAACGGCCTATCACTAAATCAAAAACTCCTCACTGAAGTATAAATCTTTTTTATTCTTCTCAAGTAGGAGTATATTGTAGGATCTCTTCAAGCATGCCTAGCATCTAGAACTGGTAGCTGTATCTGCATGTGACGATTGACTCATAGCAAGCCAGTGATCTTCCATCCCTGTTACAGCCCCCCAGGAGCCTGCTCTCTGCCTGCCTGGTGCCATTCAAAGGTACTGGGAAGGGGTTGCGACACGCTCTCCACAACAGCCACCTCTGCACCAGGGCACCTCTTGGCCGAAATGCTGTTTGGTCAGGGAGCCTGGTCTTGGGATAATGGTAGGCTGTCCTTTAATACACACCAGGTCTGCTTCCACTCGCAAGAGGACGTCATAAACGAAACTTTGGTGAATGGCAAAATGATCCCATCTATGTATCAAGTGGTTATTGGAAAAGAACTGGGATACCACAAGGGTTAGCTCACTCGGCTTGCCGCAAACTAACGATGTGCAGAGAGTTCTTTCCTACGAAAGCTTGGACCTGGAAGCAAACGTCTCGTCTCTGAGATTCTCCTTTACCAAGCAAATCCTCATCAGGAGATGTGGGAGGAAATGCATCATGTGAGAGACAGATGCAAGGCTTTACTGCTGGAATTTGGGGTTGCTGTAGAATCTCATGCTGAAAGGCGCAGACCCAGTCCTCAACAAACCAACACCACGTCCTCCCCACAAATTGTGGTTAGTTAGGGTTTCATTCCTAACCTTCCTGGAAATGTCAGAACTGCCAGTCTACCTTTACTGACTTGCTAACAAATTGCAGGTGGTTTTCTATGTATCCAGGAAGATTAAAATCCATAAAATTGCCCCCTTCATCCCCTCCCATTTCCACCCCACCACAATTAATACAGCAATACTCACAGAAAATCCTGTTACCAGCTGTTGTCTTTTTATCCTAATGTTGGTGACCCTGACAAATAGAAATCTGATAAATACAGTCTATATGGCACTATAGGCTACAGCCAATTCTTTAAGCTTCAGGCAGCCCTATTTCTCTGCAGCAAGGGAGCAACTTTTGATGGTATGCCAAGTAGTGACTGGAGCTGGTTGGAATTTTTCATTCAAAGTTGGTTTTAGCCTGGTTTACTAAGGAAACAAGGCATAAGAAACCCAGTTGTCCTTTTGTCTCTTTACCATCCCAACAAATCTTTGATTTTGATGGGTAGTTTAAACCAACTTGGAGAGAGGTTTTTGGCTCCAAACTATGCAGCTTATACAAGTTCACAAGCTCAGTGTCTGAGTATAGGGGAGAAAGCCTGCTAAGTGCACCCACACTGTGCTGAAGTAAAGTCGCAATGTGAACTGGGGACTTAGAAGATACCAAAGACTCCATGGGAGAGAATATTGTTAGAAATGCTCCCACTGTGAGAAAATCTTTGAAAGCTATTTACATCTTATCACACATTAGAGAACCCTGTCAATCTTGAGAGCATCATAGGAAGCCAGGCATCACTAGTCCAATGTGGCTGTTAGTTTGTTTCATTAGATTACTCGGAACAGTAAAGTTCATTAGATTACTCAGAACAGTAAAGTTACCCAAAAACAGATTTTCACAGAACTATATAATTTAGCAGTTTTTTTGGATGCTGTATGACTGATGTTCTTAGGTTTTTAGGGAAACGAGTAGGCATCTTTATTTGAAAAAACCCAAGCAATTTCACACAATCAGATCTGAGACTGGGACCTATGCATCCTGGACTGTCCCTTCTCCTTGTTGGAGACCCACCTGCTCTCCTTTGCAGCTAAAGCTGTTTACAACAGGTCGCTTTTTACACACATACTCATCTTCCCCAAGCATAACATGGCATGTGGATGCCATTGCATTGAGGATCATAGTTCTGTCTGAAAAAGTTAAGAATATGACATCAGTCCGGTTGGAAACCAACACCATGAAAAGGCTGAAAATGCTGATGCTTGGTTTCGGCTTCCAGCTGGCTTTGACACCCACAGGTACAACCTTAGCCCCACTGACGCACCCTGCCTGCGACCCCACCTGTACTCGTACCCTGAGACACAACCACTGCGCAACACACAAGCCCCGACATTCCCAGTCCGAGATGCACTCCAGACCCGTCGCACTGATTTGCTCTGGGCTTGCTGCCATTTTTGTGAATAGCTTCTAGGTTAATCTTTGTACAAAGAGCACTGCATCAGTCTAGCTTTAGAACATGAAGGCTTGCACAACAGTTCAGCTTCCAGAGGACATGTCAGGATATTCCTGCCATCACAAGGTGCAGTTCATGATACAAAACAGTCAATATGTAAGCTACTGCTGGAGCTGTGCCTCCCTCATGACTCACTCCGAGTTCATGTGGATGCTAGAAGTTGAACTTTTCTGCCTTCCAGTCCTTGGTTGGTTTTCCTTCTCAGCCTATGTGGAGATAGCCCAATTCATGAACTGCCCCGATGTAAACCTTCCCTCAAGGAAACTGGAGGGAGACACAAAGCCTCCTCTTCAGGAGCAACCCCTGTGTTACAGAGGTTTGTGATATACACAAAAACTGTGTAGGACCACTTCCTTCAACTATCTCTGTCAAAGAGGGGAGCTTTCACTTGATTTGCATTTTCCTTCCTTCATCTTTACTCTGGGCAGCTTTTTCTTTCATGCAAGTTGTTGAACCTCCAACAGAAGCCTATCCATCTAACAGAAAAAAAAGTACACCGTACATGTAATGTTGCCCTTTCATCCATCAAATGAAAGACTAAGCATGAGGAGGATGGGAAGTTTGTCTAGAGAATCCCAGCCAGGAGCTGTCAGGCTGTAACATCCCCCTTTCAAGCTTTTGTGTTCTCAACATCTATCAGTATCAAGCTGCTCTGGGTCTCTGACCTCTATCCAGTACCGTTTCTAATCTGGAATCTACTTAGCAGAAGCGTATTCAAAACACCAGGAGAGGTGCACACTTTGGAGCCGCATGTAAGAAAAGGATCATCGGACCCCATCCTAAGAGAGGACTATGCTCTCAACTCCAGCATTTGCAGCGTCTCCAGTAAAAGGCAGTGACCCACCAGCAGGCACATAGTGCCAGATTTCAACTTGCTTTGCCACTGGCTTTAAAGGCAAGGAATACCCACCCACAGAAAGGAGAAAAGAAGGGGAAATGAAACCTACCTGGACTACTGGAAAGTAGTGTTACATCTGATATCTTGAAAGACCTTCTTAATTTTATGTAGCAGAAGGGGCCAAGTGACAACTAAGATACTCTGCGAGGTTCACCAATTGCCGGAGAAGTCTCTCAGGAATAGATCAACTGAGCAGTTTGGTCCTTAGGCCAGCCACAGGGCACACATAAAGTAAGAAGAAAAGGCAGAGGGAGATCCATGCCTTGCCCACTTACGGCTGTGAGCTCATGCTGGTTCTGCTGGCAGTCTCCATCTCTCTCTCACCTGGAAATGGTAGCCACATTCCATGGATTATCACTTTGTTCTAATTGTCATGTTCTTTTCAGCTGGATGAAGGATCTGCTTCTCACACACTTTTGAGTCAACTTTGTGTTCCTTATTGTGCAGCTTGCAGTAAGAAGACGATTGGGGTCTTGTGAAGGAATGGGAGAGGGAGATTTGTGCCTTTCAGTCAGTGCAGCTAACAACAGTCAAACACCATCTTTGTGCACTGCTTGCAACTCCCTGCAGCCTCTATACCACAGAGCACTCCAAGCTTTGGCATGATAAGTGAGAGCAAATACTGCAATAACTCACATGCTTCCCTTCCCCCATCCTGACCTTAATGGAAACCACATGAGGAGCCCAGGACACAGGGGAAGATCACTGGGAAAGGCAAAGCTATGCAAACAATTAGCCACTGAGCTGATGGCATGAAAGCCTGGCAGCTGCCTCACACCTCTCTCCTGCTCTCCAGTTCTTCACGAGCACAAGCTGTACCTCCTCTCACTGGTTGGAGGTGCCAAGACAGTGAGGACACAGAGAACCAGGGAGAGAGGCAGAAGGGGCAGCTTGGCTGCCCTGATCCCAGTCCTTCCCCTGCTAGGGGGTAATCTGCTACCGGCGCATCCCCAGTGGGATGCTGTTCTTGCTGTTGCTACACTCTGAAACAGACATTCATTTTCTCCTGACCCAAAAACATGAACAGAAGAAAAGAATTTCTTCAAACTTTCCAAAACAATTACACTTCAAACAGAGACCAAGCCTGAAGCATTTCAGTTAGAAAGCAGATGTTTTCAAAGCTCTGAACATACATCAAAATGGGGCTTAGAAAGTCCTGAAGGAAGTATGTAACTACCTCTACAAAGCTATCATGCTCAAAAGGGAATTAATATCCATATGCAGAGATAATCCACAGGGTGAAGCTGACCTACAACAATGAATATGATTCGCTACATACTATGTACCAAATGACTGAAACAATGATTGACTCTTATCGAACTAACTGGGTTAACACAGTTCATTGAAGAAAGGCTGTCACCATCTCAAATAGTCACTAAATATACTGTCTTCTCATACACTTTCCCATTCATACAGTTTTCAAGAGAAGATGATGTGAGGAATTACTGTGTCTCAGGCACAGTAGGGTATGGGAAAGCATATCTATCTATGTGTGTATGTCGGGGGGTGTATCTGCATGCACAGCAGCATGCATGCCATATTGCTGCTCTTCCCACTACCTTTTCATTGCATTCAGTGGATTATTGACCTCAAATAACATTCTTGGTGGGTTCTCTAACTCAATAACATGAAGGAGCTCATACACCTTACCTGGAATCTGTAACGAATTATGGAGGAAAGATAGTTTAGCATTAGTGCTATACTCTGAGTCCTGGGGCTTCAGAGCTCAGTTCACAGCCTAACCACTGGCTTCCTGGGTGCCACACAGTGTGAGAAACACCTACCTGAGCCTTCCCTTAATTTCCTTCTCTACAATAAGAACAGTAACATACACTTAAAAAGAGTACTGTCTGCAGCTCCTGAGAGCTTTGAAATCCTCAAAAACAAGCAAGGGGAAAAAAGAAATTTTTAGGTTATTTTGAAGGACCAATTGATAAAGATTATGCCAAAAGGAAGAGAAAATAAAAAATAAGAGTCAGTTTGTAAAAAATATTATAGGGTGAAGAACATGTGAATTTTATTAACTGAAGCTCATCTATTCCAGTAACCTTGGAACTGAAGCAACACTGAAAACAAGAAAGATGATTCTGTATCGATCATGGGATTCATTATAATTTTTCAGTGTATGTATTTGAAAGATGTGATGTCTACAGAAGTGCTCCCTAATGTATAAAATCCACTAGCTGCCACTCTCAATTAAATATAGTTAATGAGATCTCTGTTCACCCTATAGAGAAGAGGGTTGTGTCTCCACAGTTCATTGAAAATGGAGTTAAAACACGGCTGGGATTTTAATTGGTTATTGTGGGTATCACCAGGACATGTCTCTTATGGTCTGTCTGGTGTATATGAGGTTCATAAAATCCAATAAAGCATTTAAACAAAATTCAATAGATGCCTGAGGCCCTGGGCTTTAATACCAGAACATGAAGCAGACATACATAGAAATGACAATTGACAGGGTGTCCCTTGCTAATCTATACACAACAAAGGAGAATTAGCCTTCACAGCTGTATTCCCCTCCCCTAGATGTAGCAGGGCATAGTTTTATCCCATGTGCAAACAGGTGCAGGAGAAACAAGTGAGAGCTTTTGCGCTCTGTCACGTGCCAGAAGAAGGAGGAAGTATCTTCTGGGAGCTGCCAAGGGGCAATCGTTTGCTATTTCTTTTTGGGACTCATGGGAGACAAATAACCTGGAGGAAGAACAGGGCTGTTGAGATGACTCTAGCAATTGGAGGTTGAAAAGGATGGCTGCTGGTGGTGACGATTAGGACTATGTTGTTTCCAGCGACTTCTGGTCAGAGATCCTCACAGACTGGTTTTAAATGAACAAGTGAAGTTCACCCCTGACCTCTCTGTGGGAGAATTTTTCCAAAGAAGACAGAATGGAAGGTGGTCTCAGCTGAAATTCTCTTCGCTTTATTTTATGTCTGGGTTTCTAGCTCATCCCCAGAAACATACTGACCTCTTTCACTCACCTCTTTCAGCAGCTTGCTGAGAGTTCCCTACTCTTCTGGAAAGGGTGCAGGAAGAAAGATGAACTGGGGGAATCTTGCCTGACTTTGCTTGGAAATTTATTTTTTCTCCTGGTCACCAGTTAAGAGGGAACAAAAACAAAACAAAAAAGCCAACATTGCAAATTCAGCACATTTTTTCATCTCAGAGGATCTAAAAATACTCTGGTATTATTGAGCTGAAAATCACAGTTATAATAAAGTGGAAATGATCCCATCAGGCAAGACAGGCCAGCTGTATCATTACTGTTGCTGGGCTGAATCCTCAGAGAGACCATTACACCATCAGCTGGAGCAATTACAAAGACTCTAACTGCACTCCCTGCAATAACTATCCTTAAGTGGGCACTGGCCTAACAGACTGTACAGCAGCCAGACAAAAAGCCGAGCTGAGCGGCTGGGAAGGGGGACAGGGCAAAGATTAGATGCCTTACAGCAATAAGCGGAGTGCTACTGTATATTGAGTATTAGCAATGTTCACTCACCTGTTTCTTGTACTGATTTCCTATGGATCCTCATATTTGGGGTTCTCCTCAAAACACTGCTTTGGTCCACGTGGGACAGCAGTCCCCAAGCTCCCTCTTTAATCTGTATGATTCTTACAAGCTTCCAAACATTTCAGGTGTGCCTCGAGTGCAGCTCCAGAGGCTATATGTTCCCAGAGAGCTCTGCTGACTCAGGACACAGAAGCTGCCACATTAGCTACCAGCAGCTTGTTAGCCGGTCGGAGTAACCAGCTAAAGCAGGAGCTGCAAGTTACAGATGGCAGCAGCAGCACATCTCATCCTCCTGTGACTGAAAGGAACTTCCACTGGGACTGGCTCAGTTGGCTCTGCTTTCAGAGCCTTTTCTGTGTTTCCTTCTCTGTTTTTCCTCCTGTTCTCCTTTGCTGCTTGTACAAATATTCTTTGCAGTTCCTGTTAAGAAATTCGCTATCGCATCAGCTTCGTATCTCATCTGAAAACATCGCTTTCCCTTCTCGCTAGTTTATGGGCTGATTCTGTCCTGCACTGCAATTGGGCTGCACTGTGGTAGAGTGCACTTTTTGGGATTACTTTATTTTACTTGGCGTGCTGGGGGCTGCTGTGCAGCAAGGGAAGGGCAGGGGAAGAGAGCTTCTGATTCACTGCAGCTGTTTAAACAACTCAATCACCTCATCCTCTCCTTTCCTTCTGAAAGCCCCGCTCAGCATTTCAAGGCCAGCCTGGGCTCCTGGTTGCTTTTGTTTTCCTGCCCCTTAAGGCTGTGGCAGCAGCAGAAGCATGTACTTGGGTCGTGTTTTCTCCAGCCAGGGTCCACCTCCAGGTCCTGCAGAATCCAAAGCCACAGCTCGGAATAAACACACAGCACCAGCACTCCATCTCCCCTTAATCAGGGTTGCATGGGCACTGATTCAGTGGCTGAACGCAGGCTGCATTTATTGCCATGTCCAGCATGATTTTGCAGGGGAAATAGAAAGACATCTGGAGGGCACACCTTAGCAAAAGCTCCTGGGATTAATCACACTGTGCCAGGAATATTTTTGTCTTTTCTTGAGGGAAATTTTGGCAGAATATAGTAATTTAAATGTTGGAGGGGAAGAGGAAAGTACTTGTAGGACCAGGAAAATAAGTCATCCTTCTGCAGGTAATGGAGGAGGATTCAGCCTGCCCAAGGACCAGAGAGTCCACACATTTTCAGAATAAGCTTCTCCTGAGTGCAGTGGACAATTCTGGTATGTATAGCACGCAGACACACAACACTGAATCCTAACCCAGAAGTCTAGGGAGGCAAACAAAAGGACTTGGGGATAAAACTTGGTATGCATAGGTTCTAGAAATGCCTGCAGAAGCAGGTATTAAGGTTTATGCACACAATTCCTGTGTTCCTGTGAGGTGAATTATGTGACCTTAGGTTTAGTAGCTGTTCAGAAGAGCTGGGTAACTTTGGGGCACTGACAAAGAACAAGAAATTAAAGGAATATAAAAGGCATTTTATGTCCTGGGCTAGCAATCCAGGCATGGGGACCACAGCGTATGTACAGAAACTGTGGTCTAGCAGGTGATCAAACAGATTTTAAATCCCTGAATCCTGGTTCTGATTTTGATTTGAACAACATTGTGCAAGTTGCTTCACTACTCTCTGTTTTCCTCTTGCCTTTCCTTTGTCTTCTTTAGCTATAAAATATCTGGGTAAAGTATGTTTGGATACCACCTGCTATAGCAGCATCACGAAGTTCATCAGCATCTCCAGATACCTTGGTAATAATGATAATTGAATGTGTTTTCTAAAGATCACACTTATTAGTACATTAGAGATAAATGGGAGAGAGACTTAACCAGGATGCTAGGAGATAGCTAGAGGAATAAACATCTCTAATACTGTGTGCAAGATAAACTGGGATTATCAGGTTGACACAGAGCATTTATGCTTTCCCCACTAAAGGACATCATCATCTTCAGATTACGTGCAGAGACTGAACAGAAAAAAAACCACTATCAAGTGAGGCCAAATGAAAACTTCCAACGTGCGACTGTGGTTTCGGATGCACTTTCCAAGTACTTGGCATCTTTCCTTTTGTATTAACATGAGAAGGAAAGCATGTGAAAGCTGAGCTTTGCATGGCAAACGTGTATAGCTTTGGGGCCTGGAAGAATGAAGTTATGTGCTGGAACTGCTCTCATACGTGGAAGACTTCTGGAGGGAAGGCAGAAGCCAGGGAACACTGAGAACATGCTCAGCACTGACTCTCCCTAAGAACTGGTGTCTGGATTTCATCATGAAGTGACCATTTGGTAGCAAATTGTATGCTCTGTTTGTGGATGAGAGGACAGTGGTGAATATCGTTTTACCTTGAGTACAGAAATGTCTTTGACACAGTCTCCCATAGTATACTGTTAGTCAAACTGGTGAGATTTGATTTGAATAGGTGGACTATGAAGTAAGTGGAAAACAGGAGGAACCTCCAGGCTCAAGAGATTGTGTCTGTTGACCAGTGATCCCCCTAATGATCAATACCAGGGACAATACTTTTTAATGTCAAACGTTGTCTATGTTAATAAAGTGGACTTTGGGACAGAGTACACCTCAGCAAGTTTGTGGATGGTACCAAATTTGGATGTTAGAGGTCAGGGCTGTTATTCAAAGGGACGTTGACAGGCTGCAAAAATGGGTTGAGAGGAACCCAGTGGAGTTTCAAGAAAGACAAATTCAAAGTCCTGCAGCTGGCCCAGGATAATCTCATGCAAGAGCCGCAGTTTGAGAATCTACATTTCACTTGATGCCATTTGTCCTGACCACAGCCAGGGAATTCTTTCATTCAGGGCACCAGCTGGATAGAAAACAACTTTGCAGAAAAGGGCTTGGGGATTCTAATGGAAGACAAATCTAACATGAGCCAGCAACGTACCTTTGCACCAAAGGCAGCCAACCAAGTACTCAGCTGTATTAGCAAGAGTGGAGCCAGCTATTCGGGGTGATTATTCTCCTCTGTTTGGCACTGGTGAGACTATGCTTGGAGTGTTGTGTCATTTTTGGGACGCCAGCCCAAGAGGGATGCTGACATAACGCAGCAAGTCCAACAGAGGCCACATTAATTAAGAGGCAAGCGAGAGCACTTGACAACCAATGAAAGGCCAAGAGAGCTGGGTTTCATCACCATGACAGAAGAAGGTTAAGGGGAGATATTATTGCCATCTTTGATAATATAATGGGAATTCATAGAGGAAACTGAGCTAGACTTCCCTCAGAGGTACACAGTGACAGTCTGAGAAGCAATGGACACAAGTTGTAACACAAGAAATTTCAGCTGATGTCAGGGGAAAACCAATTCATAATGCGGGAGTTAAACACTGGAATAGGTTCCACAAGAAATGAAGGAATCTCTGCTCTTAGAGGTATTCAAAACTTAAGTGGATACAAAGCCCTGAGTAACCTAATCAAAGCTGACCCTGCTTTGATTGGCGGGGCTGGGCTTGATGACCTCCAGAGGTCACTTTTGACCTCAGTTGGTCTATGACTTTTTCCAAAAATCATAGTCTTTTTGATCCTGTGTTCAGGCCACAAGCACACCTGTGTTTCGAGACCAGACTTTCTATAGTGCTGTCTTCCTCCTAATGGTCCACCAGGAAAGCTGTCTCCTGAGAATACGGGAAACCCGGCTTAAGTTTCTTTCCCAGGCTCATGCATCCATGGGTGTTCATCAGACTCGGAAAGGCCAGGTATACCTTTGGTTTGCTTATGGAGTTTTTTCCACCACAAACTGCAGAAATCCAAAATCAGTGTGGCAGATGACTGTGGACACTTGATGCAGGCAGAATGTATCCTGAGGACTCCTCAGTACTGCAGGCAGAGCCTGCCTTGCCTGACAGCATTGTGGGCCAGCATCCTCAGATAGGGCCAGACAGTATGGAAGGAGCTGGGCTTATTCCTGCCATCAGATGACCGCTGAATTTGCCTTTTTATTTTGAATATGTGGAACAGGAGCCAGGATCCTACCAGTGTATCTATTCGCTCTCGTTCACCATGGGCCTAGCTGGAGATTTGAGAAACCTTATCAAAGAATGCCATTTTTCCTGACCACAGCCAGTGGGTTCCTTTCACTAATGTTTCTGGGCAAATAGCATGCCTCTCAGAGCAGTAACGCAACCAGAATGGTCACTGAACTAGAGATGTTATCTCAGAATTGGCAACATTTATATTACATATTAGTATAACAAACAGTTGATGTAAGCTCAAGTAGAACCAGACCCTTAGATATTTATCTAAATTAATGGAATCACATTACTATTTTGGTAGCAGATGAATCAAAAGGAGTTCCATGTCTTCTCACAAGCCTTGCTCACTTCTCTCCCACTCCACAAGAGGCTAGGCTGTGGGAGAGGGTACATACCCCACCCCTGTTTCCTACACAACTGCCAGGGCACCCCTCTTGCACCAGTTGTCAGGAAAAATATGTGTTTTTGTTAAAATCAGTGAAAGCTTGACTGGGAAAGAAATTAAATTATTTCGGTTTGGATGGGTAGGATCCCACCCAGTGGGGAAACAGGCATCTTGACTACAACAAACAATTTAGGATTAAATTGCACACTTGGTTCCATATGATTGACTTCCCTGGGATTGTGCTGACAGACATGAAAACAGAACTTAACTCCTCAGATTACAATTAAGTAGATAAGTCATTGTCTATGCCTCCCTCCCGGTTACTTTGAGAAAAAAGTCCATTATTAACGTACAAGATTGTCAGACTTGGAATTCTACAGTTGTCAAGTTCTGTAATGTAATATACACCCAGAAAAGATATTGTCAAACTTCAGTGCAGATGTGATGTGAATGAGAGGACTGAGAGCGCTCCACGCACCAAGCGTGAGCCCCCTTTCTGTTGCCTCAGTAACCTACCTCAAAGTATTGTTTACAGTTTTATCAGCTTTTACAGTTTTATTTTGTTCCACACAAGTGCTTTATGCAGAAGTGCGTGATATGGGCTAGTTGCTCCCAACAGCTGACCACAAGAAGCCAGGCCACAGTCGTTTGCAAGGTATGTTGCTATGAGTGTCTCAGACTGCACGTTACCAAGGTTCTCTGTAGACTCATTTGGCCTATTTGCCTCATGTTGCAGAGCATATTTAAATTTAAATGGCAGCTAAAAGCCCAGGGTACCGACCTAATCATCATTCAAGTATTTTTTTCCATTGCTTTTCTCTTTTTGTATCTGCTGCTCTAATAAATTAGCTTGCTGTGTAATGGGTTTAGGGTGTTGGTTTTCTTCCCCAACACCCTCAATAAATGTGAGAAACACGGAAGGGCAGGGATAGAGCATGCTACCCAGCAGAAAAGGGCTTCTGTGCTCTTCACAAATGATATAGCAAATAAAGAAGCAGAATAGCACCTAGACTGCGTCAGCAATATATTGTACTATCAAACCTAGCATTTTATCCTTCACAGAAAAAAAAAATATTTCAGTTCCTGGTTTTTAATCTGCTATAGACAAACACAAATTTTACAAATTTTCTATGAAGTGAAAATCCTTACATTCCTTACTTTCAGAAAGCAGTCATTCCAAGGTTCTGAAATGCTGTTGTGAACATATTTCACAGTATTTCAGGATATGAGAAGAACTATGACAACTGCTGACATAAAGCTTAATAGCATAATGGAAATACTCTATTACATTTAATCACTAAGGGCACCTGCTACTTAGTACTGATTGAAGCAACTTATCTTAATTTCTAGATCAAGTGTCTTCTGTTAGTGCCTTAATGAAACAGTGTGACATACAAGAAAAACTACTTTGCTTTGCATATTGCCATTTAAAATGATTCAGGGGGAAAAATCAACCCAAACAAACATTTCAATATTTTCCCTGTTTTGCAAACATCTCATTTTCCATGAAAAACCTTTCACAACAAAAGTGTCTCTTGGGCAACTTTAGTCTATGTACAATATGAGCACAGACTCATAAAAAAAAAAAAAGGCTCTGTGAAGCCCAGGCAGGAACGACACTCTTGTTTAATCTTTGGAATGTCCTATTTCAGAGCTGTTCAAGTCACCTCACGTTGATTTAAGCAAAGTGTACGCTCCCCCTGCTCTAAAGTACGAATATTCTCACCGCCATACTACACCAAGTTAAAAATATCTGGTTTAGCTAAGCAGGGTCACCAACTACACATAGTCAAGGCATTAAAAACAAAGACCCAGCTTATTGAAAGCAGAGGCACATTGGTAAGGAGGTTAGTAAGCATTGCTTCGAAAGCAGAGGTCAGATGATAGGGGCTTTTGAGGAGCTAGGGGAAGGAGGGAGCCAGGCACTGGCAGCAAGGAGGGAGAGAGAAGAGTCTTCCAGTGGTCCAGCCACCAGCCCGCACTGGAAGGTCTGCTTGCACAGTCCTGCTTACAGGTGGGCTCCATTGAGCGAGCAGTAACCAAACAACTTTCAAAATCAGTGTATATATCACACAGTTCTTCTGTTCCTCTCCTCCTGTGCCGCTTCTCTCCCTACTTAGACCATCCCTGCAGGGATAGCAGTTGCATTTTGCCCTCTGCTTCTTTGATTGTAGTCCCATTTCCTACTCCGGTGCCTCCCCTGAGGGCCGCTATTACCCAGCTCTTACCAGCCCCACCCTGTTTGTGTCCTTTCCTCTCAAGGCTTAATTTCCCGGACTTTGATCCTTTAATTGGCTATGTCCCGCTTTCAGCCATTATGCTGCTTCCCTGTGTGCTGGCCACCATCCCATGCTTCATCTACATTTTGAAAAAAGGGTAAAGCATAGACCAGAAATGGCACCCAGGAGTGTGCAATGGTGCTGTCAGGGGACAGAGTAAGCCAGAAAACAGGAGCGCATACTCGTTAATGAGGAGCACTTGCAGCCGCTGTTACCTGAGGCTTTCTTACTAGCAGCAAACTTCTTAGTGCAATCAGTTTTGCAGCTTTGCAAGATCTTGTAGCACCTGAGACTGTGCCATCCACTGCTATACAGAATGCTGAGATCCCCTGCAAGTAAGATGTTGTGCATAAAGATTTTAGCCACTGGCAGCGTCACCAAAAACAGAAACACCACTAACTCGGATACTTCAGCATACTGTAGGATAAGGAGCAAAGATAAAAATTAAACCCTTATAAACTAATCACAGATGTGCAACAGCTAGTGAGGAAAACATTTTCTAGGATGTGGACATCTTGAAATTTCACTTATTTTGGAGAGGGAGCTGCATACAACCTGGAAGAAACTTCCTGAGATGTTGTAAATCCAGCTTCAAATTCCTTTCCTACCTTCCAGGTGACTGTCAGACAATGCTGGAGTCTTTCTCACTTTCCTGATATGAGCTGAAATTTTAATCAAACCCAGCACACTCATAAAATATCTTCCCAGAAAACCCCAACATGTCAGAAATTCCCAGCCACTTATAGAAAGAATTCGTAGGACTTGGAATAATTTGCTACATAATTCTGCTGTCTTCAATCCATTTAGCTGGTGGGGGGGAAGAGATTAAAATGAGAGAGAACTATAGTTTATAAGGTAGCATCAGGGGAGTAAAAAGAGAAGCTGAGATGAGAAGGGAAAGGGAAGGAAGCAGAAAGGGGCATGGGATGCAGAGCAGCATGGATAGCTATTTCTCTTCCTAGGACAGGCCAACAGCTAGATTTTTCCGAGAAGGATCGGCCCACCTCACAGCTGCTCAGAACATGAGCTGGGGGATGGGAGGGGAAGCAGGAAAAATAGCAGTTCACTGCCAAGCAGAAACTTCCAAGCACTGGAAACAGGCGCCTGGGAACTTGCAGGATGGGGTTTGCAGGCACAGCTACACAAGATGGAGAAAGAAGCCATATTCTATGGAGTAGGAAAGGCCACTGAAGAGAGCTCAGGTGTCCAGTGGGATCTTCTTTCCTCAGAGTTAATTCCCACAATTTGGAGAAGAAAAAAGAAAATTGCAATAAAATTTACTGTTATTTTATAGCAACATGTACTCTGTTGGTGCCTACCCTCACAGTTTCAAGTCTCCCTGACCATCAGTTGCATGTTGTCCCAAAAGGACCGTCCTGGTTTAGCCTGGCTGGACATCAGGTGCCCACCCAAGCCGCTCTACCACTCCCACTCCTCAGCTGGACAGGGGAGAAAAAATACAACTAAAGGCTCGTGGGTTGAGATAAGAACAGGGAGAGATCACTCACCAATTCCTGTCACGGGCAAAATAGACTCGACTTGGGGAAATTAGTTTAATTTATCACCAATCAAATTAGAGTAGGATAATGAGAAAAAACCCCCAAATCTTCAATAACTCCTTCCCCCCCTTCCCTCGCTTCTTCCTGGACTCAACTTCAATCCCGATTCTCTACCTCCTCCCCCGAGCGGCGCAGGGGGACAGGGAATGTGGGTTTCGTCCACAGGGTTCAGTCCTTCAACAACAGACCACTTCGGCATGGGTTCCCCACGGGGTCACAAGCCCTGCCAGCAAACCTGCTCCAGCGCGGGCTCCTCTCTCCACAGGTCCAGAGGTCCTGGCAGGAGCCTGCTCCAGCACGGACTTTCCATGTGGTCACAGCCTCCTTCGGGCGTCCATCTGCTCCAGCATGGGGTCTTTCCCAGCCTGCAGATGGATATCTGCTCCACTGTGGTCCTCCATGGGCTTCAGGGGGACAACCTGCCTCACCATGAGCCTTCTCCACAGGCTGCAGGGGAATCTCTGCTCCAGTGACTGGAGTACCTCCTCCCCCTCCTTCTTCACTGACCTTGGTGTCTGCAGAGTTGTTTCTCTCACATCATCTCACTCCTCTCTCTCGACTACCGTTTCATCGCAGGTTTTTTTTCCTCTTCTTAAATATGTTATCCCAGAGGTGCTACCACCATTGCTGATGGGCTCGGCCTTGGCCAGCAGCGGGTCCATCCTGGAGCCGGCTGGCACTGGCTCTGTCAGATATGGGGAAAGCTTCTGGCAACTTCTCACAGAAGCCACCCCTGTAGCCCCCTGCTACCAAAACCTTGCCACGCAAATCCCATAAAACTGCCCTTGGGTAGTGACCCAACTTCAAACCCACAGCCTATTTGCTGCCAGAAAGCATTTTCCCAGGGCACTTTCTCCCATTGCAACAGATCTTCTGGACAGCAGATTTCATGGATCTGTTAACCACATGCATTTCTAACTGGGACCATGTAAAAACACAGACTGTTCATCAGTCAAGACTTGCTTGCTGTCATGATATCACAGTCTGGGACGGATATTTTTGGTAATGGAATCAGCCAGAAACAACAATAACTTAGTTTTCCTCACATTTTGTATATACAGGAAGAACTTACAGTATAAACAATTACTGAAGATCAAAAAAGAGAATTAGTTAAGTTACTTTAAGAGAAATTTCTATTTGTGAAAACATGGGGTTTCAAAACTTTACAAAGAAAAGAAAGACTCGTAGGAAATTTATTAATTACAAAAATTTTCAAAGAGATGGTAAATTCCCAGCTTCCTTTTTTCCCTTTTTAGTAGGCAAAAATGGACTAAAAGAATAAAAAAATCAAAACAAATGTTCAAAAGTGAAAACTCGTGTTTAACTTTGAAATTGAATTCTGATTCAAAAACAAAACTATTGTAATATTTTAGACAAACTAATGAATGTTTTGTTTATGAAACAACATTTTATGAAAAAACAGTGTGAATGGAACATGCAAAAAGTAACAACTTTGTAGACAAGGTAGGAATTTTTCAGATAGTGACACCGTATCTTATTTCCAGTCTAAAAGTCCAGCAGTGGAGATGAAACAAGAAATTTTTGCCAGAGAAACATGTAACACTGAAGTGCACAAGGTGAGAACTGTTTAAAGTCACAGAGATGGACACCAGCTCTGTGATAGTGTTGGAAGACAACCAGTGGCATTCTGTAAAGAGGGTTTTAAGTTCTGTTTATCTGAACTGACAGCAGTTAGAAGCACATTTCATCCTTATCTATCAACTGTAAAGCTGATCTAACTGGATAGGAGACCATTTTTATGGAGCGCTGCTGCCCGTGGTTGTACTTGCACAAGAAATGCTAATGGCCCTCCAGACATTACAGGCTTTACGTTGCCCGAACAACGTGTGGGCATTTGCACTAGCGCAAACGGCATGCGGAATGTTTTTTGACCCAGAATGCAGCAGTTTATATTTTCTTGCACATCTTCAGAAGAAAGGAGTCCACAGAGTCAGGACAACAAAGAATTAAACACAGCATGTCTGAGACAGGAAGAGTGCAATTATTATGAGTTAAAACACTGTCAGGATTAAGATGTCTCTCTAACAAAAAGTGCAAAGGAATCTCAAGCCATTAAACTGTCTAGCTCCTAGCCATTATATTTGATCCATAAACAGTACCTTCAACTGCACAGTGCCCTCTAGCACTGTAATAAAGTATTAACCACCAGTTAATACTTACCTCCCAAATCGCTACTTAGAAGCCTCTTTAAGTCATGCCATCCAAATACCTACCAAGAAAGATGGTTCAAGCTGAAAGGGCTACAGCCCTATTTAGAATCAATGTTTTGCTGTCTTGAAATTGTTAACTCTTCCTCATCCCTAGCAAAACTATCACTCATATTTTACTGGTTTCTAAATGGAAGTTTTGATTAAGCTTCCCCTTCCTTTTTCAACAGCTACTTATGACAATGCAGGTCACTCCTGGAAACAGGAATGGCAGTAATTGAGAAGTGGGATCAGAGTTTCAGAAGCCATCTTTTTGAAATGTGGCTAGGAACAAAGGACCTAGATAAGAAAAGCAGTGGAGCAATTTACATCATGTAGTAGGATTAGCTATTGCTGATAGTAATAGCTGGATATGTAGACCATGGACATGGTTTAGTACGCATGGTGGTGATGGGTTGACGGTTGGACTTGATGATCTTAGAGGTCTTTTCCAACCTTAATAATTCTATGATATTTGGGTACAGTTACATTTGAGTCAGGAGCTGCTACGCTACACCCCATGTCCAAATGCAGTTTGACTGAATGAACTAGACTCTGCTGAGCATTGGCTGAGTGGAGCTAATTTGTAGGAGCAAAATTAATCTGAGCTGCTTTGATCACAGATCACCTGACTTGAAGACGACAGAGCCTGGTGTGACTGTCCTGTAGGTAGGGACCAGAGCATGCCATGGTGAAAAAATTTTAATGATACATGTTCTCTCCTAAGACGTGTGGAATAGTGGCCCACAGACAGATGCCCCCACTGTTACGTTGTCCCAACGGCTAAGTGGGAGATTGTCAGAAAACAAGTTAGAATATAGCTGTGTACCTACTGCAGGCATTAGGCAAATTTAAGTCGGTGCCACCTCTTTGAGAGGAACAGTGGAAAAAGCAAGGAAATCCCAAAAGTCTTTGATATGCAGTCCTGTATACCTGGGAGGTATCTCAAGTGCCTGGATGTCCTGCTATGGTTCTGTTGGCAATATTACACAAGTGCAATATGACACAATAAATTTTCTTCTTCAGTGATACACTTCTGAGTACTTCTTGAGTTGCTAGTCCTACAGCTTCTGTAGGGAATTTAAAACTTCTTCCAAGCTCATGTTCTTGGTATTTAGACCTTGCAGACACAAACATGGACCTTCTAATTGCAGTTACCCAGAACAACTCACCCAGTTTCTACTGCGTGGAGGGGCTACAGAGACAGATGAGATACTCTTCCTTTCCCCAAGTAGTTACTTCAGCAAGTTTTACTAGGCTGTGCCTTCGAGATCCCATCAGTACTTTTCCGCAGTCCTGTTTTGACTGTAGAGGGCAATCCCTCAATGACCAAAGGGGAGTGGATGAGGTAGTGTACAGAAACAGGAGACCTTTTTCCCCCCCTTTATTTCTAATGTCTATGATATGGATGTCATACACAGCAGATTACATCTATGCCTAAAAGCAAGAGGCCACTCAAGGGAAACTACACTAATTAAGTATACAGGCTGTTTGCTGTCTCATTTAGTTCCTGTCTGTTCTGCCCTGGAAGAGGACACAAAGAAGGGATTGTGGAGACTTCAAGAAGCATGGATAAGTTTTTCCCACAGTTCAGGATACTTACATGTTGGGAAGTCTGGGCTCGGTTGGGTTGGCTTACTCTTTCTTCCTTACTGGCTTCATCTTGAGCTGGCGGTTCTCATTGAGAGGGTTTTAAACTAGGTTCGAAGGGGGAAGGGGACATCGCCCACCTCACTAGGGATGAGCCCAGGCTTGGCATGCCAGGGTCAGGGGTGAGACTGACAGCCCAGCTCAAGTGTGTCTACACCGACGCACGTAGCATGGGCAATACACAGGAGGAGCTGGAAGCCATTATACAGCAGGACGGCTACAACTTGGTCTCCATCACAGAAACGTGGTGGGACAACTTGCATGACTGGCATGTTGTCATGGATGGCTACAGACTCTTTAGGAAAGGCAGACCAACAAGGAGAGGTGGGGGAGTTGCTCTATATGTGAGGGAGCAACTGGAATGCATTGAGCTTGGCCTGGGGGTAAATGAGGAACAAGTTGAGAGCTTATGGGTTAGAATTAAGGGACAGGCTCATAAGGGTGACATTACCGTGGGTGTGTACTACAGGCCACCTGACCAGGAGGAGGAAATTGATGAGGCCTTCTACAGGCAGCTGCAAGCAGCCTCAGAGTCACAGGCCCTGGTTCTCATGGGGGACTTCAACCACCCTGACATCAGCTGGGAAGACCATACAGCTAGGCAGGCGCAATCCAGGAGGTT
>Ga0065711_1035314_pt1 | contig 22495 bp, 11 predicted proteins | sample Hoacrofraction12_FD_59098 | JGI IMG/M metagenome (GOLD analysis project Ga0065711, IMG submission 59098) | Hoatzin crop microbial communities from Cojedes, Venezuela - Epithelial fraction 12 v2 (version 2) | ecosystem: Host-associated > Birds > Digestive system > Esophagus > Crop | place... | reverse complement strand
AAGCTGTGGCTGCCCCCTCCCTGGCAGTGTTCAAGGCCGGGTTGGATGGAGCTCTGAGCAACCTGGTCTAGTGGAAGATGTCCCTGCTCATGGCAGGGGGGTTGGAATCAGATAATCTGTAAGGTCCCTTCCAACCCTTACCATTCTATGATTCTATGATTCTATGATCTCTGTGCTGGCAGCCTGCACAGATGTCTTCAGATCTTGTGCCTGAAGAGAAATATACGGGAGCCAGTCTAGCCTTCTGTTTATATCTTGAATTGACTTTGAAAACACGTGCACAGAACATCAAACTTGGGAAGACAGAATGAGGGTCATGAGGTCATACCTGGTGCACAGTGACATAGGCTCGGCTGATAGATCTTAGTTGTGTCACTCACTTCAGCATCCACGCTGGCTGATTTTCCTTCATGCTGGCTTCTTGCTATGTAAATACTGGCTAAACTCTTCCAAGGGTCTCCTTCGGACATTTTCTTTCTACAGCTGATGTAGGGTCTGCAATGCCTCCCTTGTTCTTATTTCCTTCAGAGGTAAAAAGCAGTTGTCTTCTGCTAATGATCTGAAATTAAATTCTCTGGCTGCAATGCGTTCCTTTCTCTCTTTCCACCCACTCCTTTTGCAGTGTTCCTGTGTCTTTCGCCTTCCTATTGCAACACTACCCAGATGTTTTACTTTGTCAACCACAAAGACCAACAGGCCAAAGAAATTGTTTGCTGGCGAAATATGCAGGCCTACTCCAGAAGTTCACAGGATATCTGAACTTTATTTGTGGTACATGCTGGACAAACAAAAATTAAGTTGCTTTCCTAATGGCTCTACCTATAGTGCCCTATTCACTTGAGGCTCAAGCTTGTATTTAAGCCCAAATTCCCCCATTACCTTGGTGCTTTATATACTGGTCCATGTCATGACTCACATCTGGAGCAGGCCAGTTGCTCATCAGTCAGCCAAGTGCTCAGAGAGACAGGGGGGTAGAGGATATCCACAAATTGTATAGATACAAGAGGCTTAAGCCACAGCAAACTCACAGCAGCACTTTGGCGTACCTAACAAAGACCTTACATACAGCCGAAGAGGTTACGCAAAGAGCAGGGAGAGCAGCGGGGATAGAGACGGTGTCCAGGACGTACTGCAGAGATGCCTCACCCTACACACCCACAGCACAGCCAGCTTGGTCTGCAAAAACACAAGCTTGTCTGTAAAATGATGAATAATTGAAGACCTGGTAAACTTTTTGTTTCCTCCCCCTGCTAATACCACCTTTGCTTCTATAATGCATCCAGATGATCTTAATTTGTAATTTAAGAGAGGCTTAATTACAGTAATTGTTAAGAAAAGTTAATTTAAATGCTTAGCAGAGTCAGTGACCCAACATGCTCTACGAACTGCTAAGGTTGGGCACAGAAGAATGTAACCTTAATGTACTGGATTTCTTTCCTTCGGGCAAATACATGGCCAAATGTTCAAAGCTGCTGCTTAAATTGCACATACAACATCTGAGGAGACTTCAGCCTACGTGTAAGAAACCTGATTTACATGCACAAATACATCATGTAATTTAAACATATCCACACATTATTTTCAGATTGAGGGAGCATGCAAAATGACACCCAGGTAAATATTGCAGGCAATTTTCTATGCTTCTTTCACATGAATAAAAATACTGAATATTGTACCACAATTTTTCTGAGCTAGTCCTTCAGAGTAACCCATGCAATGAGAACTCTGGATTCCACATCTACCTCTGCAGCTTGTGATCAGCTGGCTTGATGGAGCCTACGCTTTCCTCAAAGCTGCGCTGTTAGGCTTAGTTAATGACTTGCATATTTTGAGATTCTTGATGGAAAGCCGTTCTAGGAATACTAGGAGTATTACTTCTTAAATACAGTCATAAATCACTCCCAGCTTGTTCTTTTTCTAAAAATCTTAGAAACATTCTTTGCTCTTGGTCTTTTGGGTCTTCCTGCACATTTTTCTACCCTCTTGCTTTAGACTGAAGTAGGTATTTCCATCTCCTCCAGGGCACCGCACTTCAAAGTCTGTTCTCTAGGTAGGTAATGAGTGCTCCGGCACCGGGAGACCACACTCAGCAATTTCAACAACCTTGCCAGTGCTCAGGAAGACTAGAAAAAGGATGATTTGAATTCAGAGTGGGCAAGGGGTGGGTGTGCAAAGCAGATTAGGAGAAAAAACTTGGTGAGAAAACACTGGAGACCGAGGAGGGAGAGGGAAACTGGGACTGGGAGCTGGGTAGCAAGATGGAGATTGAATGAGATTTTAGTGGAGGGGACATGGGGGAAGACATCAGATGCTGGTACTCAGTGTTACTGTGCGGCGACGGGAGACTGTGGAGGTGCATGGGTTTGGGAAGCAGTGCAGAGAGCTCTGCAGAGAGGTGAGGTGGATCAAGTTGTTCTGACAATGACCACAGCCAGTGCCAAAAGAGAGAGAACCGAGGTGGTACTGGGAACAGTAATGCTGGCCCAGCATCACTAAAGAGTTCACAGCAGAATGGGTTTTGCTGTGTAGGTTTTAGCCACACAGTACCAAAGGCAAAAGTAGTGTTCTGAGACATAAAAACCCCACAAGTTCCAGCTTATAGTGTGAACGGTTTGAACTGCCCTTAACATATCTACTTTATCAGAGTTATACTGTAGTACAAGAAGCTGAAATGTAAACAGTCTGGATATAACTAGCGATGATTAATTAGTCATTTTCTCAGAAATGCCTCATCCAAGCAGCACCAGCTGTACTCCTGTTAAATCCACAAAGAAATCTACACTTCATTACAAAAGCTGCATTTTCCATCAGGCTCCCTGAATTCCCCACTAAAGCTCTAACCATCCTCCGCTTGTCTCACACCACAAATGCAACAGGCACAGCTGCTCTGAAGAAATTCACGAACCGACAGAGGACTGTCCAAGAAAATGCATTTGGTGGAAGGAAGCCTGATCTGGGCTGGCCGTTGGGGCTGCCAAGGGCCTGGGTCAGGCTGCATAGCTGTGAAGGTGCTCCTGCCCCCCGGGGCTGTGCCAGGCAGACAAAAGGGGGATGGCAGACCCTGTAGTCTGGCAGTAAATTAGCTTCTGTGCACTAAGTTCTTGACATGCAGGCATAGCCACCTTGAGCGGCAAGGAGACTTCTGCCTGGGAAGTGGATGACACCTGATGCTTCAGACATGCTTAAAGAACTCAGTATAATGGCATGAAATTTCCAAATACAAGGTGTTTTCCCCAGTTTTCAGTTCTTACTTTTCATTGACATCAGCTGGCCTCTAACCTTCAAACAGGCAGAAAGGACATCTAGCATCATCCACGTTTGTCTCCACTCACCCACAGGCCGGTCTTTTCAGCCTCTGCACGTTCCAGAATGAGGATTCTCATCATCTCTTGGCCACTATTCCCAGCACATTTTTTTGATGTGAGGTTACCACAATCAGCAATTCTTAGTCTATTCCCTTACCACACAAAAAGTATAGACCGATAAATGGACGGTCCTGGGTTAAATCCCTGACCCGCACAGGCTGATGATTAAAATTGTCTTGGGACCTATCCCAGTGACCAAAACACCTGGGTCCTTTGGCAGGCACTGGATCAAACTCCGCAGCTAAATAACCCCTCAGGAAAAAAAATTATATTGCTAAAACATAATGACTTCTAGACTCATTTTAGATCCCACCATGCCCCCCTACCTTCATCTGCTATTTCACGAGGGATCAGACCTCTCTCACAAGTCTTGTGTCTTAACTGCCAGCCCTATTCTTATGCCCCAGATATTGAGGGCATGTCAGATGGCAGCAAGCACTTGTGGTTAGACAAAATAAACCCACCACCAACCTCTCTCATGTTTTCCTTGTGAACTTAATGTGAATTTAAGTATACATAAGTCTTGTACGGTTGCAATTCCACAGTGAGTGCTGGAGGCTAAATCTGGACCACTCATGCAATATTTAGTCACTGTGGCCAATCTGTATTTGTAGAGAAGATGAAAACATCAGTCAGTGTGGACAGATTTTGCACCTAAAGGAACAGAGATATTTTACTTGTAAGTGGTTAAAAGTCAAGGTTCTGTGAAATACCTGAAAATTTGCAGTACTTCAAATTGGTCTTTTCATCATACGACATTAACTTCAGCTGTAAATGTGCTGGTCTGTTGGTAGATATGTTGGTAGATACGTTGCCCTTTTTTGCTTAGTGTGATTTATTTATTCACTCTCCAGAGTCTAATTATATCTTCACTATTACATAATGGGTTTGAACTCTTTCCCTGTAGACATAACCCACGAGATCTGGGGGCATAAAATTTAATCGTCTTTGATAATTATATGATGGCACCCCTGAAAATTAAGTTAGAGCAGCTGCAAAACATGTGAAATAATGAGACTTATCTGTATTATAGTCCTGATGAAATCTTGCCGAGACCTTACAATACACTTTATTGACCTTCTCTGGGGTACTATAATAATACATCCTATGTCAGATCTACATCACTGTAATTGAATTTTAGAGAATTTCTGTGATGACTTAAAAATTGAATCTGCTCCCTGGTGCCTTTTCTTTCAATACAATCTAAATCCTTTTTTCATTTCCCCTTTTAATTATGAAGGTAGGGAGACTAGGGAGAAGTGTTATCAGTCTTCCTTGGCCTAGAGCCCTTTGCTTATGCTAACATTTTTCCATCAGAGACCAAATAGTGACTACGTTTTGTGCAGGATGGGCTCGGGAAGTATTCTGCTATTTTACATATGGCAGGCAAAAGATTGGCACCACCACACCCTTCATTTTAGCATTCAAGCCCTAGCACTGCTCTACAGCATCCAATTGCCTGTCCCCAGCTGGAGGCCGCAGTGCTGTATGTACCTCATCCCAGAGATCCTCCCTGCGCAATGGCCAGCTGAGTGGGGTGGGCTCAAGAGAAGACGGATCCGAATTCCACAGTGAGGGCAACTCTCTCCTGGCATGGCTTAGCCCAGGTGCATCTCTATGTATTAACTTTAGACATACCCACTTGGAACACATCAAAGATTTTGGGATAGCCTGTAACACATCATCAGTTTTGACCTCTATGCAAAGGCACGTCTCTACTGACTTTGGAAAAGGGTAGTAGTGATGTTTGAACCTGGTGGTGCTCTGCAAATGGTTGTTGTTGCAGCTCCCTCTCTCTTCATCCCAGGGTACTTATTCATATATTTTCTTAGTGAGTATAGACACAAAAAAATCAAGAGGAAGTAACAATACACTTTTTAGAAAGCCTACTTCAAGAATCCAATAGACCGGAGTTAGTGTACTGTGAAAGATGCAGCCAGACCACTTTCCCTCTCAAAGCTAATAATGGCTTTCAGAGACAGCGAGCGAGGGAACGCGCATTAAGCACACAGCATTTTCCCTGCTGGGACGTCAAGTTAGATAGCTTTCTCTGGATGGTGTCAGGACATCCCATCTTTCCTTATGTCTCCAGCTATGCTGGATTTCTTCTTACAACTGTATTTAAAAGAAAAAAGTCTAAGGGTATTTGTAAAATGTCTTTTCCTGATAGGAAGAAATTGTCTCAGTAGGGTATGGAGAAAATGCATGTTACTCATTACTTTTCTATGCAGTGAAATCTTTTGAAGGCACAGCCTCTCCCTCCTTCCTTTTGTGTGAAATCTTCCTTAAGGGACATTGCCACTGCCAGGGATGCGGCATTTCCAAGCATCGACCACGCAATTTACTTTCAAGTCTCTTCACTTAAATTAATTTACTTCTGGTATCAAATACAACAGACCTATATTGAGTGAAGGACAAGGAGCGTGGTTTCTTAACACGGTAGGGTATTGGGCTTTGACTTGCACTGTTGTGTCCTGACGCAGTTGTTCCACAGAGTCTATTTTGTACCTACCCATGTCAAACCAATGTCCAATGGCCCTGTGAATTCCCATAAACGTGCTCAGGAGTTGTCTGGCTGCAAGTGAGTGTGCTCCCTTATCTCTCCTCTCTCATGAACAGTGACAGAGCAGTGTAATAAAACCTTTGAAACTGGGTCTGGTTAAAACCATTCACAACCATGCATAGATGAAACTACAGAGTCCCCCTCTTGCTGCCTCTCAGAGTTTTTCCTTCCTTCCGGAACTGTCACGACAAACAATACCACCAAAATCTGTCACTTTATGTAACTTTTTGATAAAACTTCTTGATAAAGAGCCACAATGACAATGTGAGGGGAAAACGGATTTCCCAATTAAAAAAATCTTATCTTTGCACTCCTTTGGGCACTTCTGATCTTCTGTAGGCTGCCTTTGCCTCATCTCTCCTCTTCCCTTTTTTGCTGTTAAAATGCAAAACATAGATGCATTTGTCACCTCTGTGTTTGAGGGAAAAGATCCTGCAAACCTCCTGAGAACACAAGCTATTTCTGTAGCTGAGCAAAGCACGCTTATGTCTAGGCCAGAGCAGGAAGCAGCAGCTAGCAAAGAAAACCAGAAAGGCCATGGCAAATCCATAGCAAACGCAGCAAACACAGGCCAAAATTGCACAGTGGGTGTCATTGGAATTATAAAGAATTTTTAAAGAAACCATGTTTTCCCTTCATTCTCATCCTTAACAGTTTGTGGTATCTGTAAGTGTGCTACAGATGTAGCTATTATAACAATAACTGTATATACTATGCCAATCTGTATGGCTGAAGTAAATGTTCAGAGCACTTGATGAAATCGGGCACTTGGGGTACCTGCTGGTTTTCCACACCGCAGAGGGCACATTTTCACGTATTCCGGAAATGAAATAAATACCTCATTCCATAAATACTTCAGTGAGTCTTGCACTGAAGTTGGCCCACAGGAGAACTGGCTTTGCCTCTGGTGCTAAAATGACTGATAAAGAACTTCAAATAAATAAATCATTGATGAAGGTTACATAATCAATCTTCAAACTAGAAGTAAAATTAAATAACTATTTGTAAACCAGTTCATTTTACTGTCGTATCACAAGTAGAGCAGTAATTAGAGCTCCATAATCTATTTTGATATTCTTGGCCTTTTAACAAAGACAAATGAAGAGAAGTTAATGTGTTAGATACTGGGCTTCAGTAGTCTGGCTTTTGGGTTTGGATGGTTTGGTTTTAATTGGTCCGTTGATACTTTACAGAGGTTAAGGATTCTGGAGGTATAAAACGTGCATTTTGTGCACTTCAAGTATGTATTTTGTTAAGTCGTGGACCTGAAAATGTAGTGGGTTTAGAAATTAAAATTAGACAATAATGTGTTCATGTGGCTTAAGGTTTGTGTTAATACAAAGAAATAGGTCTACAATGTTGAGTACATGTCGTGTGTTATGTCAACCCCTGACAAATTCCGTGGCACCTGCACTGCTTGACCTCTAGTAGCTCTCCGCCCTTACACACTGTGCACAGTGCCTGCAGAATGGGCAAAGATGTGGGGCAAGAGTAAGGACAGGCTTTTTGGTTGAACCAGCTGTCCAAAACCCTGACGTAAGTGATTTTGGAGTTAGGAACTGCTGTAGGGCGGAATGGTGTATATACAGGCAGTGGATGCCGCACCATCCCTCTGAACCTTGTCACCTGAGAAGCTGTCCTGTGCGCGAGGGTCAAACCAGCCGCCATCTCCAGCATGACATGAGCTGTACGTCCCCTGCTGTCGCCAGGACACTTCCATGCACAAAAGGTGATACAGGGAGGTGAATTGTGGCTGGTGTTCAGATGCAGCTTCTTCCCCCACTCTTTAGGATATTTCCAGTGGCATTTCAGCTGGTTTTTTTTTTGCCAGAACACACCATAATACTACAGTCCAGTATTATTGTGTTTTTCCAGTTTCCTGGATTACATTTTTGTGAAAGCTGGTTCCATCAGTGTGGAGATGGGCTGAAACCGCTCTACCAAATCTAATGCCCTGGGTGATGGGAGAGCTGAATCTTGCTCTAGCTCTCAAACTCATAATTCAGGCTTTTCCTAACCAAATGGAATAAAGCAAAGAGGTATGCTGGGAGAAGGCAGCTGTATTGTGTTACACCCTTCAATAATAAGGTGCAAACCAGCTTGGCAGCCCATCTGAACATTTTCTGTGGCACCAAGGAGGGAATATCTGCTATTACAAAGTTCACCATCAGCACACATGGACTGACTGGGATGCACCATGTTTCTGGGCCATGATGGAGTGCAGGATTTGGGCCGACACTGCAGGCTTGGTACTTGCTTGTGATCCCTTCTCAGTATCTCTTTTGAGAAGGAAATAGGTTCATTGCCATTTTTTTTATTTTAGTGCAAGAGATGGCCATGGAAACACGCAAGTCATGTTCTTTAAGAGCATTTAAATTATTTTGTGATGCTTGACTAAAATACTGCCTAACAACCTGTTTCTGTAAATCACTGATAACTTGACTTCAGTAGATTCTGCACAAGATGAAAAAAATCTCTAGGATTAGGCCCTGAAAGTACATTTTCTCCAGGTTAACATTTTTTTTTTCTTTAATAAATAGCTGTATTACCTAGATTATTGGCTTTCAGCTCCTGCCTATGTTAAACCAGTCATAATAAAGATTTTGCCTTTCATAATGATTTTCTCCCGAGCACGGTGTTATTAAAAGGCAGATGAAGTCCATTACAAGTCTCATTACATTTCCTGTAAAGCTAGCATTATATATCAGATAGGAAGAGATAGATAGCAGTATAATTTGCCAAGGGTAGCCTTAGTAGGGATTTGCTGGATCTGTCCCTCTCTCCAGAGAGCTGCTCTGCCTGCATGGCAGTAGCTGTGCACTGGGGCTGCCACTCACAAGCCCGTTCTTTCTCTGATTAGATTTTTTTTAACCTTGCAATTTCTGCTCTTACAATATTAATTGGAAAGACATTCATTACGGATAATAAGGCGTAATTAGTTCTCATAAATAAATCTTCATTGTCTCCCATAAATGTAGTAGATCCAAGTCCTCTCAAGCCATTAGTTTTTAAAAAAGAGGTCAACGTGTTTATTAATTTGGTCTGTGTGAGCCTATGTATGATAAAATAGGAAACTAGCTGTACAAATTCCACATTCTTCAGATGATGTGATTCTTCTCTTTTCAATGAACTCCAGGATTTTTAGAATAACACGTATGTATGAAAAGGAGAGTGGCAGGCTTTTGAACAGAAAAGTACAGAAATTACCAGATTTGTATAAAAGGCATATCTTTCATGAAGATTTTTTTTTGAACTTTATCAGTAACTTTCAATAATTAAGCTTTTTTATTACCTTATACAATCACAGAAAGATTTCTTGTTAAATTAAATTAAATTATATGGATCTTTCTTTAGTTTCCTTTACTCAATGAAATACCCACCTATGGAAAAAAGGTGGACCATAATTTGAATAGTAAAAAAATGTATTAATGTCACTAATTCCAGTTCAGGAGATACTAAAGTCAGAATGGATTACTGAAAGAAATAACTTTACAGGAAAGAAGACTTATTATAATTTAAATTGTGAAATATTCTTAATGTCAGTAATTCTCCCTCAATCACTTTCTGTGTAACAAGCCATTTATTATTAAGATCATTTCAGCCAGTTGTGGTCATAAATGCGTGCTGGGTCGAGTGTATAAAGCACGGTTTCTAGTACTGCATTTAAGAACAGCACTGAAACCTGTACGCATATGTTCCTTTTGAGTTTGGGGGAAAAAAATTGTGTCGTTTTTCTTTCTTAGATGTTAGCACCTTGAACATGTGTCAGTCTGAAGTCTCCTGAAAAACACAGGTCTTTCACGCAAACTCGGTGACTCTTTTCATCAGCAACGTACTCTGTGTCTGCACTTCTAGGTTCTGCGTAATCCCACTGCAGGATATATTTATATATACAAGGAGTAATCTGAGCACTGACTTCTAAGTAAGAGGAGATGGAATAGTTAATTATTTTCTATTGTTTGTATGATATCAAGGGTGACAGGAATCTCCTTTTTTTTTTTTTCTGTACAAAAGCCAGGGGTGCAGAGGATATCAGTTTCCAGGCTCCAGTCCACAACGGCTGAGTGTAGGTTACCTCAGTCTAAAGCCTGTCCCCCTCGTGAAGCTGCAGTCTCAGTAAGTGACAGATACTAAGCACATCTCTGAAAGATGAGTGTCCTATTTCTTTTCTCTAAAAACAAAATGAAGAAGACCTGCACAAGCTTGTTTCCCTGAAGTTCAGCGTCTGAAGGAGTCCTCTGAGTCTGAAGGGAGAGGGGCTTGTCAAAGCTCGGCTCTTACAAGCAGTGAGAGCTTTTTTGAACTACTCTGAGCTTTCAGGTTTGTTCTTCATCAAAGAGCTTCACGTCCCTCCTAGCCACTTCTCACAGCATGAGCTGCAAAAAGAAAGGGAGAATTACTGAAGAGAGAAGAGGTCTGTGATACGCCGATACCTGCAAGAGGAGCTGATGCTATTCTGCTGTGTCTTCACACCATCCTTTCACCTAATGTTATTCCCTTCTGGGTGTCCATTGACCACCTGTAAGGCACAAAGAGGAACTCCGTTCTGTCATCTAAATGCATAATTTGTCACCAGCTGTTTCTTACACACACACTTTTCTCTGAGGGGGTGGGAGAGAGAGCACAGATTGCTCTTAATGGCATAACACTCTCAGGTGAGTCGTTGGCAGGTGCATCTACATCAGCATTTTAACCCAGACCAGGAATGTCGTTGTGAAGTGGTGGTCCTGGTGGTCCCTGTTCACTGCACTGTGGGTTGCGTCATGGCAAAGCTGCAGGGTCTGTGAATGGGTTTCCCTGGAGGAGATTAAACCAGATGTGTCTCAGCTGCACACCTAACATGCCCCCAGGGGATCAGATGGTAGTTATCCCGCCTAACCTACCTGGAAGTATCCATCGGATATCCTGTGACTGCAAGAACTGGAAATGTTCTCAATTTCTTCTATTTTTTCCTCTGCTGCATTAAAGGTATGATGATTGGACTTCTCCTACAGGTCTCAAGCTTGTGGCAGGACATTTGTGTGTGGAAGGCATGGGAAATGGAAGCTTCTGTTGCAGTCAATGGGGACTGGATTCAGTGACCCAGCAGATCCCCTCCAGCCCTGTGCTCCTCCACCTCCACCTGTACAAATGTCAGAGAAGAGTGGATAGAAACACCCTCAGAGCCAGGGGCGTAGATCAAGAACTAATGTCGATACAGAGTGCTGGGCTCCCAGTTCATTCAGTGCCCATTTTCAAAGGTAACCTTAGAAAGCAGACACTGCTGACGTAAATGCTAATTTGCTGGCATTGTACAGAAGCTGGTCTTCAGCTGTGTCCACCTTCCAAGTGCTCTGGGCACTGGAAAACCTGGAGCTTTGCAATTTCCAGAGCAATTTCCATGGATTTTGTCTCAGAGTCTGTAAAAAATGTTACTCTGACTCAGTGCTGCTGGGTTGCTACCCAAGGGAAAACGCCTGTCTTCAGCCTCTCTGTTTTCACCAGCACCATATGATCTATCAGAAAGAGACTTTTTTCCCTAGAAAAGATACTTCTGGAATCTAACTCCTCTGACTCAAAATGATGCCCAAAGCAAGTAGCTTTTGCTGGTGTTCTGAAATGTCTTTTTCCCCCACATTTTTTGAGTGTGGAAAAGAAAGTCCTGTCTCCATCAACTGTAATTACTTCATTTCTCTCCTCCTTCCACAAAAGCTTTATTTCCCCATCAAAGCACAGTTGTATTTTTACACAACAGGACAAAATACACTGATGAATCTTGAGTGACAACATAATGCAGCTAGAAACTTTCTAAGATCTTCTCTAGTTGCCTGACTTTGGAGAAAATGCGCTAATTCACAAAAATGTATTTTTTTTTTATTCCTGTGAAGGATAGAAATTACAGTGCATTACAGACATTCCTCAAACCACTTCCAGGTGTGAAGGTACCAAACAGCTATGGGACATCCCCACGAGCCTCCGACCGTACTCAGCCATGCTCTGAGCATCCCCAGAGGTGCCCAGCTGGCTCAGCAGCCACCCATCCCACCCGGCTTGTGCAGCCCTGATCAGAGCCTCCTGGCTCTGACTCTGACATCACTTGGATTGGGATACATCCAGCCCAGCAGGCAAAATGTCTCTTTGCAAACCAGTCTTGCAGCTTGGGAAACTGAGAAACTCCAGCCACTTTCTGGTGACTGGCAATCCAGGGATGTTTTTGCACCTTCCAGTTCCTCCCACAACTTTTGCAATGTGCATGCGTGGGTCCAGCCTTTTGATGCAGGTCTGTGGTGATGTCTTTGCAAAACTCCTGTTTTTCATCCAATAATTGCATATTGCCTGTTCTGCATTGGGCTCCTCTCCAGTTCGACTACGAACAAGCTCCTCCCATCTAGAGCAGATCATCCCCTCCATTTACTTGTGTAGTAAACAGGTCTCTTAAATGCAGTGCTGTGGCAGAACATTGTCCTCTTCTTTCTATTTGCCTTTTTTTCTAATAGTGCAAAACCACCCTTGTTTCTATAGTATTTCTCTAGAAAATATTCCTTTGTAAAACATCCATCTTGTTTCCCTTGCATTCTCCACAGAGCTGTGGATATTATAAACTTTCCAAATTATACCACTTCATTATTAAGCTGGGAAGTAACACAGAAACCGCAGAAAATAAGACCAGACTAGTCCTTGGGAGGTTAACTAGTCCATCACTCTGCCTGAGGCAGGATGACCTGTACTTATGTCATTCCTAGCGGGTATTTGCCTAACCTGTTCTCAGAGGAAACTTTTAGCCTCCTGAGGAATTTACCCCTCACCATATCGGGGATTGCTAACAGGGATATAACCCTGCCCGTACGTAGCCCTGTGGTGTGCTGACTAATGCACTTCATTTCCCCTTCCTGAGAGCAACGGGACCCTGCAACCCAGGTGTACCCAAGACATCACAGCTCTGTTGCCTGCTGGGTTTTGCACCGGTGGCTGCGTTTTCCTGGGGTAATGGTGCATCCGAGTGAGTTTGCCTCACTCTTTCTACCAAGGCTGGCTAATGAAAAATTGCTTTTGACAAAGTGGTATCTCTAACCGTGTCTCTGTCTGTTTTGTTTGGGCTGTGGAAAGAGATCCCACCTGGGCTGTGCTGTGCTCTTCTCCTCCCTGGCAGATGCTCCTCTCCTTTTGTCTGCCATTTAAAAATCTTGACAAATTTTGCTCTGAGGAGTCAAATAATAAAGCTGCTTCAGTCTCTCCCTGTGATGGCAGTTCCTTTTTATGCAAGGTTTTAAAAAAACTCACTTCTTTTTTTGTACAGGGTGGTTTACCCTAAAACCTTACTGATCTCTGAGAGCTCCTTTCAGCAAGTGACAGGCAGCTCTTACAAACCTCCTGCAAAGCCTCTGCAAAAGCCTCCTACTTTTTCTCTGAGGCAGAATGCAGCTCATTCTGATAAAAAAATACTGTGGTGAATATATAATGCTTTTTTCAGAAGGTCTGTTTCATTATTATCTTTATGTGCCACTTCATTAGCTATTATGAAAACACAGAAATAAGCACCAAAAAAGCGCTTTTCTCTCAACCACTGGCACACCAACCTCTTCACACAGCTCTGTGGCACTGCTGAGGTGGAGGGGCCGATGTGCACCAAACCTCCTTGCGGCTGGTTTCTACAGCTCAGCCTGTGGGCTGGTGCGTGCGGAGCAGATGCTACCACGGGACAGCTACGGTGAGTTATTCGTGGACCACACGCTTGGGGTCTTAGTCTGGAGAGCAGTGGTAGGTGAGGGCAGTGGTAGACAAGGGCGTACGGGTGCTCTGAAGGGTTAAGGGTGCATTTAGGAGGGCAATGGCGAAATAGCAGACAGCAGGCATAACGTGTGTGTTGGTGTGTGTGTTGTGGGGGAAGCCTGTCCCAGGGCCAAGCAGCTGCTTCTGCCAGTGCCAGGCAGGGTACCAGCTGCTTGCTGGGATACACAAGCACACTGAATGATGGACCACCTGCCCCATAGCAGGACATTTATTCAAGTTGCTGAGCACATGTTGTGAAATATCCCTTTTTCGCTATAGTGGGAACCAGTTACATAGGTGTCCGTAGCATCTCTAGAAGTGGTGTGACTCCAAAGGAGTGTTAGACAGTGTTGCTTAAGATGATGATTTAGCCAAAGCAGATTGAACTGCTGCTGACCTTAGTTCTCTTCGATTTTTCTTGGCATACGATTCCTCTTCATACCTTTTCTCCACTACAGTTTTGCCACACAAGATAGCTAAAAATACCACTGCAAATCTACATTTCTGTGGAAGTAGAGACCAGTCCTTCATTCAGATCTAAAGCTGCCAGCCATCTGAAATGAAAATAGGTAACAGAAAGACCCAAATTGGGCCTCGTCATAGAAAGCCCTCCTTGGAGGCACTAGACCTCATTCTTCCTTTGCCAGGAAGGGGTTCAGCTGTTTAGACCTCTTTTCCCAAGACAGGTCGAAGATGCTTTTGCGAGAGTCCACCAAAAGGGACAGGAACTGGCAGCACAGGTTTGTGTTTCAGACACTTCCAAGGTATTGACAGTAGCGTCAGCCCATGCTGCTGCTCGACACTTCTCCACAGCTGAGACTTTATCATGTTCAGATGCCTGCTTTGGGAAAAATGCCTCGCTTCAGAGATGCATGCTGATTTCTGTGTGAGCATCAACAAGGCTGGAATAGCTGCATATTTGAAATGTCTCATTCTCATCCACACTTCTAAAGGTTCGTGTCGGTAGCTCCTGAGATCTTTTTTAGCCGCTGCCTACAGCTTCCAGACTCTGTGGTGGTGAACTATGTGGTTGCCCCTTTGCATCTTTGCTCATATGCCTGGAGATCATCAGCATCTTAATATGCATATAGCTGGGCAGCGCATCTTAAAGAGTCGCAGTCTTTGATGGGAAACTGTCCTTCTCCTGTCTGTTAGAGAGCTGAGGGGACACCTTTATATTCCAAGCTCTGCGTTTTAGCGTATTATTAGCATTTGTTAGCATATTGAAGTCAAAGTAAAGGCAGAAAGCAGTAAAGGTTTATCTCTTTTCCCAGCTCATTTTGTCAGACATATTTATAGTAGTTTTGCCCATAGTGTTAATATGGTTCTGTTGATCAATTTGCATAAACAGTGAGCATGAAGTCATTAAATCAGTCTCAGCCCCACTGTCACAGAGGTCACGTTACATTGCCTTTCCACTTTTTTGTGGCGTGACTTCCTAAAAAAGGAAGCTTCTGAATAGCAACCTGACTTTTGACCAAAGTGTATAATTTTCTAGTAATATTTATTGAATGCTATTACTTGCATACCTATTGTAAACTAGCATTTGGTTACAAACACCTCTATTACATTCTACATTAGCCCAGTACAGGTGACTTGCCAGCCAATTTTTTTGAGAAAACAGTTTAAGATGTGATTTTGCTGGGGGAAGGAAGATCTTCTCTCAAATTTACTGTCTTCTGCACCAGCATGTCCTCTGTGTGCAGATCTCTACAACACACAGTAGCACCGACAAGATGCAAATGTGATCTGGAAAGAAAAAGTTGTAGAGTCTGTAATTTTATTGATTATGTTCAGTTTTAAATTATGGGATAGAAAACCTAATGTGCAATACCCTGGACTATATAATTTATGCGCTGCAAATGAGGTATAAATGCTGCTCTGCTGAGCCACATTAACGTTTTTTGCACAAGGGTGAATTATTACAGAAGGGATAAGACAGCATGAACTGGCCTTCCAGTTATAAGCTATTATAATTTGGCTTCTCAGATGGGAAATAAAAAGCGGAAAATTAACACAGTAGAAAAAAACCCTTTTTTTTTTTTTTTTTTGCAAATAGAAAGCTGGATATGTAGTGAGCATTTCTGCAAATGAAAGAAAATGCGCTTTGATTATATTCAAGACCTTTTTGTGTTTTCTTTCTGTAAGTGATCTAGCAAATAAATGCTCAGATTGTAGTGCTCATGAGGAAGGTAAATCCCAGAGAAGTGTATGAAGAGTGAATGCTGATTTGTGAAGGGATACTCATACAGAAAACCCAGTACGAACGATCACTATTCTCTGTCCAGAAAACATGAATGCTTCCATGTAAGCATCATGTGTAAGAAAATCACCTTGAATGCCGGGCACTGAATACTTGATTAATTTATTACAGGCAATACATTTTTTACGTAATTTCTCCACTAAATATTCCTGATTAAACAGAAACAGAATTTCTAAGGTTTTGCTATTAGTGCCTTTGTGAGAATAATGCACTGACATAAGAAAAAAGAAAACCTTCATATGTATCCTGGATTGTTTAAAGGTAAAAAATTCTAATATTTCAACTTGGGGAGTGACTCAAATCTTAATAGCGATATCCAAATGGATATCAAAATTAATGTAAAATTATAAAAATAGGCACAGTGTACATGAACAGCAGTGGAAGATTTTATCGTCCATTTTGCTGAATCCCATAAATCTCAAGATCTTGCAATTGTGTTTCCTGTAGCAGCAAAAGCTAAAGATACGAAATCTGAAGTACTTCCTAATATAAATTCTCTATAGAGAGATGGATGTGCACCCCTCCTATTTACTGAGGACAGAGATGATTTGGAGCTGCCACCACAACGCACCTCCTCCTCTGACAGCTCTCCATGAAGCAAGAAGCGGAGGCCGCTCCAAAACTTCTCTTCAGGATTATCTTTGGCTCCTCGCCCTCTGAAAAATGTGTGGGTAGCATTTCACTACAGCTGAGGGTGATTTCCTATTCAGGGTTGAAGTGCAAATTAGGGGGGAGCTATTGATCCTCAGGGACTTGCACTGCATTAGTCTCTACTAGGGGGAAAAAAAAAAGTCCTTCTTTCATGTTATTGAGATGGCTGAAGTCAGCTGAATTAACTATTTCCAGGAGACAAACTGTGCTCTTTCAACATGTGATTCATTTCCTCTGCGATTTTGACGGAGCACGTTAACATTTATAACCTCATCTACAACAGCAGGCAGCAACCACAACTTTCAGTTGACCTCAGCAAGAAGTACTAAGTGTTCATCTTTTCTAAAAAAAATCAGGTAATTAGAGCACAGTATGAGGACAGTTTATGTCTGCCACCAAATTTTGCATGCAGAGGGAGGTGTCAAGCCGGGTTACCATATTGGGCTGAGTTATCATATTCGTTATTTCTGAGTAGATTGTTTACTTCTTTGCTTTAAAGAGCCAATCAGCCCGTTAAATTTTGAATGCTTCCAGAGACGCTGATAACTAGTAATTTATAAGTAAATAAGTAATTTTCTATGAAGACTGCATTTAGGAGAAGCATTTCTTCAGAAAACTTGGTGAACTATGAAGAGGATTTTTTTCTTTCGTTCCTTCTTTCCCCTCCTCCTAGTTCCACCTGGTGTTTCTGCGTGGTATTGTTTTAGTTAGCTATCTTCAATGCTAAATATTTTATATCTATGATGTTAGATACTTATGGGCCTCCCCTCAAACCAGGTTTCTCTGAATATTTAGGGCCAATTTTTTCAGCTCACACTGCTAGAAAGTACGAGTTATCTGCAGAAGTGCCTAATGTAGGGAACATGATGTATAAGACTGGCATGAAGAGGATCAGGGCACAAGGTTCCCCAGGAAGGCGAATCGTGGTGTGAACTGCAAACATTGTAATGTTTCTTGAATTGGGTATTTCCAAGCTGATGGAAGACAGGACGCCATTTATGCCATTTTCTTTTATCTCTCATACTGCATTAAATAACAAGATAGCACTTCTTTATAGAGTGAATTTTGTCATTTCCACCTTTCTAATATTTGCCTATTGAAAATGCAGTGTTCGTGTGCTGGAACTGTTATTACCAAGCACTTACAGAATACAAGTACTACATTTTTTCTAGAGATGAGTCATATCTGAATTTTAATGATAAATATATATGGGAGAAGGATGAAAAGCATAGGAGGAAGCCAAATACCACGTTTCCTATTCTTCTTCGCAGGTACTGGGGAAGCAATTATGCCAAATGCTGGAGGGGAAGAGCTATAGCTGAAGCGAGTGAAATTTTGAAAACTCCTCTGTAGGGCATATTTCGCTATGTCACTTTGGAGATCTGGCCGGCTCCTCCTCTTCCTCGACGTGACATTAAACTCAAGTAATCGCAAAACTGATTTTGGTTACATCAATCCAGCCATTGGAGAGTGGAGAAGAAAATATTAAGCCATGCCTACTGTCCTTCCAATAAAGCAGTGCTGTACAAATCCTTTTAGCCCTGGACTGGAGGCTGGTCGATACTCATTCTAGAAATCGAGTCCTCACAAGGTGCCCAAATGCTGCCTACGAATGAAACAGCAAAACATCTCTTCCTGTATAAAGAACCATGCTACGATCCTGGCAAGCGTGCCCTTATTAGAGCAGAACTTACCTCTTTATTTATTATTCATGGATACATTATAGTGTCTTCAGCAACATATTCTGCAGCAGGCAATCTAGCATGGGAAAACAACAACTGCGTATGTCTAATTATAAGAGACATTGCAAAGATCCTGTAGCAGCATACTTCCTTAGCACTGGCAAAGTATTGCATTATAGATTAAAACAACACAAACATATTACAGTTTGTATAGTGTTTCTCTTTTATTGGATGTATGTTGCTAAGAAACACAATTGAAATGTCTCTTTTGAACCTGAAGCCTCTTGGGAGCATGGTATTGCATACGTCGTAAATGTTTTTCACTTCAGGAAGGATTAAATGGAAGGCCAGGAGAAGCAGGGAGGGTTCATTAGTACTGCATGTTTTCCAATCTGCTGCCAGTGAACCCAACTATTACGGCAGTAAAAGCTATGTAAGGAGCTTCGGCTTGGTCTGGGATGAAGTGTTGACAGCTGCTTGTTTGAATATTAATAAAGTCTATTGAGTTATTCCCTGCTTGTATTGTCTGTAGCTCGAGACTGTGAAGACTTCTCTGCGTACAGCGTCTTTATGCTTCTAGGTACACGCCTGTCTGTGGAGATGGTACCCATTTTGTTCCTAGAGATGGTACGCCTCATTATAGAGAAAATTACAATCTTGTGCTCCATTAAACATTTATTTTGGCAGCACTGTTGGTTGCTGTTTTCCCTCTTCGATTTAAAGAAGTCAATGCTGATTGAAAGAACATGTGTTCTCTCTTACATATGGCAATTAATCCTCATTCTTCCAAACTTTTACAAATAAAAGTCAAAGTTATTCCTGAACTAGATGCAAGAAAAGAAAAGTTAATTCTTTTTTTAAGAAAAAAACACTAAGTCAAAAGTGTGATACAGAAATTAAGAATTTTACCAGTGCACAGTATTTTTTCATGTTTTAGCTGCAGATGGCTTGTTAAGTTGATGATGCACGGATTAACTGATGGCGCAGCAGCAGTTTCTGCTGGCTGGGTGTGCCAGTTAAAGTTTGAGGAAAACACTGATAACACGATGGTTCAGACCCTGCTGGGGAGGGGAGACCTGGATTTTTCCCTTGCAGAGGTGAGAACCAGCCACTCAGCCACCACCGCTGCCCTGGGGACGCGAAGACAACTGCTGTGCCTGTACAGGGCTGGACAGATATGCACAAGATGGGCCTCTGGAAAAGAAAGAAAAAGCAAAACAGGGCTCCAGGCAAATCAGGTTTCTTGGCTGGCTGCTGTAAGTTGAATAATTGAGTAACCCTGACTAAAATTAGAAATATTAAGCATCCGCAGCTGAACACAGTCCAGTCTTTACGAGGGCACGCAAATCCAAGAAATTCAGATGGCAAGTGTAAGTTTACTGGCAGCTGGGCCTTTGAAACCAACTGCAACACAAGAAGATTAAACAGCTAATTTCAAACTCTCAAAAATCTCGCAATTAGAAATGTGTAGATTAACCATAGCAATCCCTTCTTATTCCCTGCAACAGATTTCTCTGAAACATCTGGAGGGGCGTTTCATTAGTGGTAGGACAGTGATGAAATAGTTTGCCTTCCCACAATTGTGACAAGAAAATCATAATGGAGGAGTAACTACGATGCCGTACCTGGAACCTGGGCCTCTGCTAGCGGGGTGGCCTTACTGCAACCGTGCATCTTTGCCAGCTGAGGCTGCTGCCGTGTACCCGCAGTCTCGTCCCAGCGAAGTGCCACAAGAAGAGACTTTGTCAGGTGTCCTCAAAGATACTGTTAATTTTACATGTGAATTAGTGGGAAGAAATCAACGAACTGGGAAAAGTATTTTGATAAATGGGGCAAATGAATTCGTCACTAACACAAGTATCTTTGTTTCAATTTTTAAGAAAAATCTGTGTGGCCAAGTGAAGACAATTTAATCAAATTTATGATCTATGAAGAAGAGGGAAGAAACAGAACATATTTTTTATCATGTTACAGAACTACAACTGATTCCTAGAGAAGGCAAGGAACTAATGGATGTCACTATGTCGTAACCTGATAAAGTTCTGCAGGACTGCAATAATATTCCTCTTCAGCCTTTGATGTCATCAAGCTCATTTCCACAAAGATTAAAAGCTCCTTGCGTTGTTTAAGACAAATTTACTGCAAAGAAGGTAGTCTCATAAACGTTTGAAGCTATTTTTCAGCTCTTTTAAAAAAAAAAATCAGCTATAGTAAAAGCTGAAGTTTTAATTTTATAGAAGCCCAAGATGCATCTTGAAAGCCACACAAAAGGAACGTCGTATAACCGCACTGGAAGGGCAGTGCCTTGCCAGGAGGGCTAGATCTGTAGTGAGAGCTGCACAACAGACAACACCTGGACTGCCTCCATTCACATCTTTAAAAACCCAAATACAAGGAATGTAATAAAACTTGTCGAAAAACTGTAGTGGTTTGATAGGCTGCCGTACTGAGACTGGCAATGGGCACCGTGTATTCTCAGAGGAAGCGCCATCATAATTCACAAGTTTAGTGAAACAAAACCACAATGTAATGCAGTCATTTTCCTAATGTGTAAAATTTTAACATTTATCTGTCGTTTCTATGGTCAAAATTATTTGAATTTTTTTTTTCAGGGTTATTTTTCATCTGGATGAGTTTCATGAAGATGTCCTGACTGTACAGGCCAGGCGCAAGGGAGGGGACAGAACAGCCAGGCAGGGCAGTCGGGAAAGATGAGGCAGGGCAGCTGCAGGGCCTGCCTGAACATCTGCTGCCATTCCACCACCCTGTTAAACACACATCTTTCTGACCTGGGGCCAACATGACCAGCACGCGTGTAAGGAGATAGCAGAGGTATATGGATGTCCTTCCTTCTTTCCTGATTTCAATATTGTGGTTAAACACAGAGCGAGCAAAGTTTTTCCTTTCAGTGTTAAAATACTGTCAAGAGAAATTTCAGGAATACGTCCTGCTTATCCAGTCTTTTAAGTTGGCATTGAAAAAAATGCAGAGTCCAACTGACCGGATTTTCTATGACTGTCTCATACAGAATCGTAGAATCATTAATGTTGGAAAAGACCTCTAAGATCATAAAGTCCAACTGTAAACCCAACACCACCATGCCTGCTAAGCCATGTCCTGAAGTGCCACATCTACACGTTTTTTGAACGCTTCCAGGGATGGTGACTCCGCCAGCTCCCTGGGCAGCCTGTTCCAATGCCTGACCACTCTTTCAGTAAAGAAATTTTTCCTAATATCCAATCTAATCCTCCCCTGATGCAACTTGAGGCCATAGGGAATCTCAGATACAACCTCCAGACCTTGGTGCAAGGGTAGGCTGTCATACATACGTTGCCAGGACAGGTATCCTAACAGTCAATGTACTTTGCGGGCAGTGGTCCTGCTGCAGCTTCCATAAGGATTTTCAGGTACTGATTCTGTACAATCTGTCTTTTCACAGGCAACAGAGGGGTTACCTTCTCCATGTGTAAGAAAAGCCTTTCTGCAGAGCTATTTCTAGGCTGCTACAATGGAGGGGGAAATCTCATCTCCAGTCAAAGAAGCGGACAGAAGATCCCGTCATCAAACTTGTCCATTCTGAATAGGTATTACAGGGTTTCGAATCAGATTGGTATTTTTCGCTTATTATACCAGGTTGTTTAGGTCTAACAAAAGGAAGAGAAGACAGAGCTGACAAGTCCCCCTCCTTCCCTCCACTTAGTATTAATACCATTCACTCCAGAAGTCCAAGAGTGCTTTAGTTTTTTGAATCTAAATGTCAATAAAGCAAGTAATGTAAGAATAACTGAAAGATCGTTTAAATATATAGGGAAAATGCAATAGTGCAAATTGATTGCTGTGCATTCCACTGCAAGCTTAATTACATTGACCCATTCTAAAATAATAATGCTTACCATTCATATAATGCTTTACATGTTTGGAAGGAATCATACGAATAAGAGCCACTCACTACTTAGTAGGCAAATGTTCTCTAGCTGTGCGAAACTGAAACTTTACTGTGCCATAGACCATTACAAGCAGAGCATGTATACGAGCAAGGATTGAGAATGATTTCTACACAATCGAAGCCCGTTTGGTGGAAGACTGGAAATTCACAGAATCACACAGAATGGTAGGGGTTGGAAGGGACCTCTGTGGGTCATCTAGTCCAACCCTCCTGCCGAAGCAGGGTCACCTACAGCAAGCTGCACAGGACCTTGTCCAGGCAGGTCTTGAATATCTC
>Ga0065711_1035313_pt1 | contig 22495 bp, 10 predicted proteins | sample Hoacrofraction12_FD_59098 | JGI IMG/M metagenome (GOLD analysis project Ga0065711, IMG submission 59098) | Hoatzin crop microbial communities from Cojedes, Venezuela - Epithelial fraction 12 v2 (version 2) | ecosystem: Host-associated > Birds > Digestive system > Esophagus > Crop | place... | reverse complement strand
GGGGGGGGGGGGGTGGAGCGCCGGGCTGGGCTGTGAGCAGGGCCGCACAGCGACGCACACAGCACACAGCACACAGCACACAGCAGACAGCACAACACACAACACACACAGCACACAGCACAGCAAACAGCACACAGCACACAGCACAGCACACAACACACAGCACAGCACAGCACACAGCACAGCACACAGCACACAGCACAGCACACAGCACACAGCACAGCACAGCACGGCATCGCCCCTCCCTCACTCCCTCCCTTCCTCCCAACAGCCGAATCCCCGGGCGCCCCACAGCCATCAACGATTCTGGGACATCGCGGTGCCTACAAAAGTATCCTTAAATAAAACCGCGGGGCCGTGATGGTCGCACACGCTCGTTTTCTTAGTTTCTTTTAGAGCGAAATGAATTGTGTTGCGGGATTGCAACCCGTTACTTGTCGCGCAAGAGGAAGGGAAAGGGGGATTGATAATGCGGCGTCCAAGACACACGTGCACATATGGCTCGGTGTGTGCTTTCTGACAATTGAAATGCATTCGCTGGGAGGGAATATTGGCAAATGCCAATATTCCGGCAGTGGAAGCCACAAAGATCTGGTGGGCTTCAGTTTCGCCACTGCTCTCGCAGAATGGAAGACGTTAATGCTTCTACGTAAAAAACATGAGCTGCAGCACTTCTTTCTGGACCGGTCTTTCACATTAGACACTGCAAAACAAATAAAACAAGTTGTTACTGCATTACTCAGTAATCAGTGTGGAACAGCCCAACGCTGCTTATGGTTAACAAGAACTGTTAATGATATATAAATCATTTGATCTGTTGTGCCCTCCAGACTAAAAGGAAAATAATGACAACCCCGAGCAAATGGTCCCAATTAGTGTCTGAGAAACCACTTCCTAAATGTATCCTTCCGGCTCATTCCAGTTTGACTGTCCAGCACAATCTTTTGTTCTTAAACTTCTTTATTTTGTGTGTAAATGCAAAAACGCTCCGCGCACCGGAGCTCCGAAAATGGCTCCTCTCAGCGTACTGCACAGCACCAGGGGCAGGCAGGAGGACGTGGTGATCCCAGCCTCTCCGTGCCGCCTGTGAACAGATCCTGATCATCTGCAGCTTGATCTCCCCAAAGCCTTGCTGCCTGATGAGTCTCCTTCGGGAGGTACCACAGGGGACTTCACCAGCAAGGCCAGGATCCGCCGCCACCCAGACAGCAGCACAAACTTTGAAAAGGAAAAGCTAAAACCGGAGCCAGACCCAAGCCGTGCGTATTCGAGCTGTCTGTCACATGCTTTCCCTCACTGTTTCCACCGCTTTGAAGTGTGATCTTTAAGTCCAACATACCGTGGGCACACTGGTATTTACCAGACTTGCTGTGGTGCCCCGGTGAGGATTCAGGCACCAGCTGGAGAAGCGACCGGAGCTTGGCCAGCGGGTTGCTGTGGCCTTGGTCTTGCCTCCACTGAAAGCAACGAAACTTTTGCTGTTTGCTCCCACGGGAGGCCTGTTCCCTGGGTGTACACAACACAAACTGTGATTTCTCGTTAGCTGGAGTACCACATCCTGACGCTTTGTGAAAATCACCCACCCTGCCACGCATCTTATGTCACTTCTCTGTCCCAATGTGGAACGCAATTCCTAAAGTTGTAAACACACTGCTGAAAATCTGAACTACCTTGGAGACAAACCCCATCTTGGTCCCATCATCTTGTCTTTTTTTTTTAAAAAAAGGAAAGCTTGCTGGAAGCAGACTTTCTGGCACGCCGGTTCTCTTTATAGACATGACAGACTTGCCAAAGGGAACAGAACTTCTATAAAGCGACAGTCAATTAAATAACTCCTGTGCAGTGCTCTTCATGCTATTTCCAAGAGATAATGCTAAAGGAAAATGCTGCAATATTTTATTTTAACTTTAACAAAATCTGTCAATGACCTTCCCTGGACTTAGAACATCCTTGACTTGTTTAAAGTCACGATAAACCATGTAAGATGGGTTGCCAACTCCTGCTACCCTAGCACAGATGGTTTCACAAAGTCTCAGAGACAACACATAAGCTGACGCCAAAAGGCGAGGCTTCATACCCACAAGTCTGCACGCAGAGCCGCGGCATTAGCCTCTCTGCAAGCAGGCAGCTTCGGAGAGCATGAAACAACTGGTAACCGGATCCGCAGGGGTCTGCTGGCCACCCCCAACGCAACACCAGCACCAGCTCTGCCGGCGGCCAGGCTGACCGGCTGTGGGAGGGGAGGGCCGGGCAGCGGCGGTTCCACCGGAGATAGTGGAATATTTAACGCCTCTCTTCACGTTCTCCGAGCCGTACCGGTTGCTTGGGGGTTCTCAAGGCAGCGGCCCCGGCGCTTCCCGGCCCTGCCACGCCGGTTGCTCCTCCTCCATCCCGGAGCAAAGTAACGGCAGTCTGTGGCTTCTCTGTGAGGGTGCCAGTGTCTGTGTTCAGGTATCCGGGTGCTTTTCGGGATGAGGGTGTCGAACAGAGCTGTGTTCCCCCAGGATGCTGAATGCCCAGCATCTGCTGGGGACAGCGCTAGCGAGGGCTGCCTGGTCGGGGTGTGGCAGAAATACGCGTCTGTGCAAGCTTCATTTGTGTCGTTGTGCCTGAATATATCGATACCACTTCAAACTGTGCAGTTCCATAGTTTCTCTTTCTCTGTACCTACCTCCTTAACCCATTTCCAGCGAGTCCAGCGCTGGTTTCACACAATATCAGGCTGCACATGGTGTTCCTCAGGAGACATGCTCTTGCCTTTCAGACCTCCTTCTCAAGCCTTCAGTCTCAGTCCCACTCCTAACCATAACGCCTGCGACAAAGCATTTCTGGTTTTCCTGACCCAGGCTTCTCAGTCTTGACCCCACTGATTCAGTTTTTCCACAGCCAGGTACAAAGCGCAGAGCATGAACTGAGCGGCCTAGACTCAGAAGCCTTGGTGGAACTGAAACCTTGCTGCTGGGCTGTTGTGTCCCGAAACTTTTCAATCAGTCTCTTCTAGCTACCCACATGGACTTTGTCCTTTTTCTCAAGTCGTGGCCTTGAGGTGACCCAGTTCCCTTTCTGGTTCCTCTCCCATTGCCTGTTCCAGGGTAGTGATCACCTCTTTGCTCCCACTTTTTTTTTTGCCTTCCCAGACACGATGGTTCTCAGGGATTACAGCTGCTCCTCAGATGTCCCTTCATTCCTCCTCCACACTGAGTGTCGGTTCATTGCCTCAGTTGAAGTCTTCCTTCTGTTCTCCTCCACTGAAGTCCAGCCCTTGTTGGTTCTGTGTCTAAATCAGACACTTCCTTCTCCCACAAGATCCAAGGGCAGCAAGGACTGCAAACAGCTCCAGAGAAAAGGCTTCTTGTCACCGGTTCCAGACCCAGGCAGTCTGTGATGACCCCAGAACAGTACAAAAGAAAAATCGCAGATAAAGTCGTGCTTTCCCGTGAATCTGAGCATTCCTGCTGAAATGCAATTGTCAGAGAATTCAGCTGCACGCGTTCAGCAGCTATAGCAGGATATACGGGTACATGCAAGGCATGGTTTGTTACACTTTATGACTTGGCCAAATTAGGATACATTTTCACTTCTTTGGTGGAAGTCGCACTCCGAACACCGAGAGCTGCTAGCACACTGTCTCCCTGTCAAACTCCTTGCTGCTCCAGAGCAAGGCATACAAATGTTGCTTAAAGTTATTGGAACTACTATTGTAAGCACAGCATAGTATTTTTTTCATAGCCTTATCTACGTATCAAGAAAAAAAAAAAAGGCCATATCTTTCTTGGCTAAAACTTTGCAAAATATTTACCCTGAAGCCAAGAGGAGTCTGGAAAATAGGACCTCACTTTATCACAAATGGTACCGTTCTAAGGAACTGAACACAAAGGAGATGGAGGACAGCTTTACAGATAGTGAGATACTGGCTCCACCTATGAATTTATGAAAAGCTTATTGTTCAGCAGCAGTGAATAACTCTAAATAATTCCCTTTAGGATTGAGTAACTGTGTCAAGTTGGTTTCAAGCATTTAATTTTACTCATAAATTCATGTAATGTTCTATGCGGTACTTTGCAGGATCCAAAAATGTGTGCAAACATTGTGCCTAATCTGGAACCTTCTTCTCTGTCCTAGGACTCTCTTTATTTGTTTGATGTATGCATCATCAATCTAGTTCATAATTCGTATAAATAGTCCCTCCCAGCGGTCACATTCCATAAAATTATTTCCTTCTCACTGACCTCTAGAAAAATAATCAAGGAAATCAGCAGCTAAAGCAATGATAAAATCATAGTTCACCTGACATTTGCATCTTCATTTATAAATGACTGAGCAGGTTCCCTTGTGCTATCATCGATTTTGCCTTTAAGTATCCAGCGACCCCAGCGACCCAAATCCTGATGTACCGCAATGGAAGAAGCGACCTGGCTCAGCGATGCCGCAGCCCCACAGCAGCCCTTTGGAAATCTCGCATCGAACTTCAGCGCACACACCTGGTTCTCAGCAGCCATAGAGACACGTGCCCTCAACTGACTTAAAATCTATACCTTATATAACATATTAATGGAATTTATTTGAAAGAAAGTGGTATTCGGGATAGGAATTGCAGCTGAGTTTGGATGATGATTGAGAAGGCATCTGGTACAGGGAGTATAGATGGAGTGCTGGCTGACAACTACTTATTTTGTCCTTACAGATCAAGTTGGCGGATTATGCAGTTTAGCAGTGCTGACCAGAACAACAAATGATGATTTAAGAAAATCTGTATATACTGAAATGTCAAAACCTGAAGGTATGTTGGTTTTCCAGCTGAGCAGCCTATTTTATAGGTGGGTGAGTTATATATTTCAGTTAACTGAATGTAATAAACTGAGAGTCATTTTTGCAGATGTTGGTCCCAGTTCTGTAACCCTTGTAGCATTCAACTTCAGTAGCAGTTTGACAAACTCTCCTTTTTCCATGAGAAAAAACATTTTTTATAAAAACAAAGAGCCAGTTTTATTCATTTATTCCAAACCACCAAACCTCTACTTTTTGAGAGAGTAAAAAAGGATCGGCAGGTAAGGCCTGTGCTGGTCCGTTTGGCCAGAAATGTCTGCAGGTGTGAGCAAACTGCTTATATTCAGAGAATAACTGGTGACTACATTCTTGAGATACAGAGCAGGCTTCGACTGAGTGGTGCTGACTTTGCTCGTTACAGACAGGAGGCCCCGAACACATGAAGGCCGAACGTCCTACCACAGACTTTAGCTGCTCCTTCATAAAAATCACATGGAGGACAGCGCTTTGATAACAAGGATTTTAAATCAGGTTCAGTGACTGAATTCATTGAATTGTAGTATCATAGAATGGTTTGATTTGGAACGGACCTTAAAGATCATCTAGTTCCAATGCCCCTGCCATGAGCAGGGACATCTTCCACCAGACCAGGTTGCTCAGAGCTCCACCCAACCTGGCTTTGAACACTTCCAGGGAGGGGTAATCCACAGCTTCTCTGGGCAACCTGTGCTAGGGCCTCACCACCCTCATGGTGAAGAATTTCTTCCTAATATCGAATCTAAATCTGCCTTCTTTTAGTTTACAGCCATTCCCCCTTGTCCTATACACACCTTGTAAAAAGTCCCTCTCCATCCTTCCTGTAGGCCCCCTTCAGATACTAGAAAGCTGATATAAGGACACCCTGAAGCCTTCTCTGCTCCAGGCTGAACAGCCCCAGCTCTCTCAGCCTGTCCTCGTAGGAGATGTACTCCAGCCCTCTGTGGCGTGTCATAATAAGAATCTGAACTCTTTATTTCAGTGGGAAGATGTTGCCGAAATTTATTCTCACGTTGTGGTATCTTCCATTAGGTTTGTGTGGCTGCACACGGTGAGATATTGTTTAGGGCATTGAAAAGGGGCCCATACAAAAGGTCGTGTTAGCTGTCGTATGTCTGGAGACTATCAGATGGTAAACTTTCTTTTGCAGTCTACCAAGTCCTCTGAAACGATGGGAATTTTTCAGGAGACTGTGTGGAATTAAATCTTCACAAATGTTGAGCTTCCTTAGATCTGTCTCAGCACACGCTAGTTTTACAGCACATTTTGGGAGCCGGGGGAATGGGTGTCGCCTGTCAAGAAGAGTGTCCTCTGCGCAGTCTGTAAGCGCACGTTCATGGAAATGCACCTTTTTGCTTTGCCATTTGGTACCTCCATACAGAACCCAGAAAACTGGCATTTGTAAGAGCAGTAGGTAGTCCTGGGAAAGGTTCAGCATATTCTTTGAACTGGCAGCCCAGGATGCCGTCCTTTCTCCGTGCCGATGGTGTGGGTTATGCAGTCACTAGGTGTGCAGTGTTACGCTGTGATTAGTGCTTGTTTAGGGGCTTTCTGTACATGTGACTTCTGAGCCATAGCACTAAACATTTTTACCTACTTTTCTCGTGGTCCAATTGCTTTCCCCTTGTTTGGCAGCCCTTCCAGCACAGCAGTCCCTAAATAAGGACACGTTGACATATTGCACATCGTTCAGCCCTCTTCTCTGCATGTTAGGAGTGTTTCAACCCTGAGTAATAGGAGCTCTTCTTACAGCTTTGCAATTTACTTAGTAGAGCCTATTCCTTTCTAGTGGCTGGCACTAATTTAATTCTGTATTTTTTCCTGTGTTCTGTGGAACATAAATCAGTATTTCTTCAAATCATAGTTACAGACAGAACGCCATCTGTGACAGACATTTGGAGAATATGCAATGTATCTTATTGAGGATCTTTTAATAGACTCTGCTTTTTGGTATGGACTAACCTTTCTTTGAAGAGAATAAGAAATTTTTGTGAGGTGTTTTTTAGTGAACATTCTCACATTCTCAGCTGTCTACACTAGATAATACAGTCAGCTGTGAGCTTAGCAATGACATATATTTTTAAATCCAGAAAGCAAAACAGACTTTCACTTTCTATGTGCTGATATACTAAAAAGCACATCGTAATGCTAAATGGAGCATATCTAGTTTTGGTAAAGAAGCTGCGCTGGTAAGTGTACTACCACATGGCGTGGTGCCATTGGGACATCTGAGCACAGTAATGACAAAGTAATTACTGAGCATACAGTTGATGTACACTTTAGCTTTGTTTAAGGTTGATTATCTCTGCTACTATCTGACTCTGGTTTCTCTCTTGGTGTTCCTCCCATCACCATTGCACTCTTAGCCAGAGAAAAACCAGGCAGTTACGCAATTACGAGAACCTGCTGCCTGCTAATGCTGCTTCACTTTATCCTGATGCAAGGCAATCTTCACAAAAATGAGAATCGGGTCTTGTATATTGTCTCAGGTCATTAACTATATAGACTTACATCTTCTGCACATCTCTTGACTGTCCAGTGCCTACAATGCATTTTGAGGTTGAGGAAACTAGGAAAGGGGAGCAGTCTGAAATGCTCATCAGTATCTGTGAGATCTCAGGTGTCTGAAGAATTGTTGCAGGGTCAAATTCTCCTTAGCAGCAACAGCCACTGCCATTTTTACAGCCAGCAAGCAAGAAAAGGAAAGAGCGTAATGGGGAGACTGCTATTAAATGCAGGATTACCCACTGCTATGCCTTTTCCCTTTTCTTATTTTTTCTTGTGTTACGTAAGCTTATCTCCCTTGTCATTTAAATTAATGTACATTTATGGTACTTAAATGTTAATAGGAAAATATAATTTTTAGATCAAAGAGTAGCTAATGAATCAGAAGAACTCACTCAACAGTTGGTGATTGCAGTAATTTGCTGTTATGTATTGCATGTGCAATCTCCAACACACACAATTACAGTATCAATATCAATTGAAATGCTGTATATGGTAGCATTTAATGTGAAAGGGCTGATTTGCTTTAGCCTGTGTTTTGTGCTATGATTCATTGTTTTTTCTCTAGCATATACAGAGGGAGTCCACTGCAAGGGCTAGCATCAGCATTGCAAGGACTCGGCAATTTTATTTGTATAAGGAATACAGGAATGTAGAGGGCTCCACTTGGGAAGAGCGTCTCTTTCCTCTGCAAGCTGGATGAAGATTAAGTTCTCTCACAAAAAAAACCACAGCATAATATTGTAAGACTATTTTTTTAAGGACTGTAAATCAAAACACACATTAAATCTTTGGGAGCACTTGTAGAAGACTTACAATTATCACATAGTTTTTGCTCCAGCAAGGAAAAGATACAGCACTTCATAGGTTTCATAGTCTTTCCTAGAGCAAAAGAAATCATAGAATGGTTTGGGTTAGAAGAGACCTTATAGGTCACCTTTTTCCAGCCCCCCTGCTCTGGGCAGGGACCCCTTCCACCAGACCAGGTTGCTCAAAGCCATGTCCAACCTGGCCTTGAACACTGCCAGGGAGGGAGCAGCCACAGCTTCTCTGGGCAACCTGTGCCAGGGCCTCACCATCCTCAAAGTGAAGAATTTCTTCCTAATATCTAATCTAAATCTGCCCTCTTTCAGTTTAAAGCTGTTACTCCTTGTCCCGTCACTACAGGCCCTTGTAAAAAGTCCCTCTCCAGTTTTCTTGTAGGCTCCCTTCATGTGGGATGTACCTGTAAATACTGGCACAAGCATTTGAAAATGATGCTTCAGCTCAATGAATGTTTCCCCAAGGAACATGCAAGGATGACTAAAAACATCCAGACACCGTACACCGATGACGTGAAATGGGATCAGCCACCAGGCACTTGCACAGCGAACTCGATCACCTCCTCTCCCTCCCCTCTTCCCGGTGACTCTCACCTTTGCCGCTAACTTCTCTGGTTTCGGCTCCGCTTTGGCAGGAGCAGGTTTAGCAGACAACCACTAATTAAATTAAAGCTAATTAAATTAAGCTAATAATTTATACTAATAAAAAAATAAAGCTAAAAATCAACTAATTCAGTCTACTTCAAACTAGCATTGAAACTTTTATTCTCTTTATCCATGACTGGAGGTAGCAGTCAGCGTAAAACAGTGTTCATGTAATACACAGGCGAATAAAGAATGATACACTTGTACTTCTGATATAAGGGGATTTTGTCAGGATTGATTTCAGGCAAGCTGAAAAGACCATTGAGTGGTGTATATATCAGAGACATAATCCACGTAATCTGGAATCTGTTGGTTGAAGCCACCCTGCCGGTGCCTGCAGAGATTGTACCTGTTTGTCCACAGAACCGTTTCACCCCTGCGAGGTAGGAGGAGGGAGTACCCTATCACGCCTCTGGACTCCATGTTTTAGTACCTTTCTTCTACTGCGCCCTATGGACACTGAGAAATATAATTTCATCAGTAGCACTGTTCAAGGGGTGATGGGTACTGGTGTAAGCTCCAGTGAAAGAGGGGATTTCTACCACTTTGTTTTTATCCCAAACCAATGACACAAACCACCGCACATTACTATATGGCAGGAATTCCCAATTATTCGGATGAAGGCACTTGCTGAGCAAGATGGTGAAGACTTCCCTACAGGAGTGAAAGTGGACAGATTAGCTAATTTCAACAGCAGGAATGTGCTGGACAAAGTGCCGTGAGGGTTTTATTCTGCGTGTGCATATACGGGACGTGTATGCACCTTCCTGCTGAGTGTGAACAAGGTAACACAAAGTATGTTTGGCAGCTGGAAGGAGCAGAGGTACTTGTCCAGCCCCTGAGGGCACCAACAAGCCTTATTGCCCTGAGCAGCCTCATCTGTGCCCCCACCCACAGCCTGCCCACGAGGCCAGGGCTCTATTGAAGCTCAGCCTGGGGACTGGCAGGCCGTGTCCCAGCTGTGCACAGGTGTGGTGGTCTTCAGAACACCACTGCTGTTTCCCTGCCTGGCTGTGGGTCCTGCTGATCCAGACACTGAGTGGTTGATGTCCTGGCTTCACCTTGGACCTGCTCCGTCACCAAGGCCCTGCCTTGCCACAGTCTCCAGCCCACCCTGCTCCCAGGCCGGGGTGGTGGGATGGGTTCTGGCTCTGGGACCCTGCCCTGCTGCCCCCAGGAGAGATCCTTCGCTCCGCAGGGAGCTGCTGGCCCCTCACAGTGCCCCAGCAGGTATTGCCAGAAAGCAGGTCTATGTTTGCTCCCGAGCTTGAAAGCAGATCATCTGTTGAATACATCTGACAGGGAATTTGTTTCAGTAGGAAAGCAATGGAACTAATACTGTCCTAAAGGAACCACATCAAGATTTCCTCTGTTAAGGATGTTAGTGATTACTGGCCTTCTTTATTCCAGATGGATTTTTTTGTTTTTGTTTTTGGAGTAGAGTATGTGTATTGGTGGCTTGCTTTCAGGAGAGAAGGATTTGGGAGTAAAGGATTGTATAACTTTATTTTATTTTTATAAATAACCAATTGAACCGAGACCTGACTTCTCCCACAACAGGTAAAATGGCAACCTACAACTGCCTCATGGCTGCTGGGTGATTTAAGCAAAAGAAGCTGCCAAGCCCAGACAGAAGTCATTATGCTTGGTACTTAAGTCTTGGCAAAACCCAAAACTTTCTCAGCTGCGGACTCCAGCAGCAGGTTTTGATGGAGTAGCATGGTCCATGTGTGTTTCTTCAAGGCTGTAGCCAGCTTTCTGCTTTGAACCCGTGAGTGCTGTAATTGATTGCAGGGAATCAGCTCTCTTTTAATGGAATTTAGCTCCCTTACAAGATTGCCTTCCCCTTGTTGTAACTCTGATGCCCTTATTCAAGCTCTTGATCACTGCTAGCACTAGGAAGGAAAAAAATAGCTTGGATGATGTTTGAAACAGGTCAATGCTTATGTACGAGCTGCTGCTGACTGTGGCTGGTACAGCACGCTGCTCCTGCCGCAACGTGGGGATACGGCTCCTGGCCCTGTTTAGGGCTGTATCTGCTCTTGGGTAAGCCTTCTTCTAGGATTTCTGTGCTTTAAAATGAGTAATTAAGAACAGCTGCCATGAGATCATGACTAGATATTTGATGACGATATGGTGATGATGAAATTATTTTTTTTTCTACGTATCTCTTTTCAAGAGTGACATCCCCCTCTAAAGCCTTAGAAACTAGGAAAATAATCACGGAGCCTTTCTTGTAGTTCTCCTTACTCAGCCTTATGCCAAGCGCCAGTCAAATGCCGGTGTGTGTACTGCAGGCTGCTGAACACAGTTTCTATTCAATCCTTGTTTGTTATGACTTAGCAGAGCACTGTAAATAATCATCTTCATATGATCTAAACTGATTACTATAAACATTAACTAATTAAGATTTTTATTGCTTGCACCTGGGAATAGTGTAACACAGGAAAGTACAGCTCTTACTGAGTCTTTTTTTTTTTAAATTTACTCAGACTGAAAGGAGAACTTTGGAGATTTGTTTTACTCAGCTCTCCAGGAACCTAGAGCCACTGTTGGTGTGAAGAGGTGCTTTTTTTCTACAGGTTCCTTTCACTATTTCTATGGTAGTGCTGTTAAACTTTCCCATTTGCTCTTGTAGGTAACTTGTGAGGTCTAGAATCTGAAATTTTCCTCTTCCCTGAATTCTACCTGTGTCTGGTAAGACGTTTATTGAACAGTTTTTTAAAAAATAAATAATAATAAAAAAAGTGCTCTTACTTGGATAGTCACATGTCCTTTCTTTCTAACCTATTCAGTCTGTGTTCTGGATCCTTGTCTCTGGAGAGCTTTTCTCCCTTTCCTCATTGCCTACAGGATGCTAAGCCACCTGCCCGACTACATCAGTGAAATTCACTTAGTTCTCGCTCAGAGGGATCAATATTTGCCAGTAGTGTATGGATTTCATGTGAATGCTGCCAGCTTGATACAGATATTTTTTTTTTCTTGGGGTAGTGCTCCAGGGTATCATGCTCTCTTGCTGTATATATGGAAAAAAACCACAGCAGTTTTCTATAGCAAGAGTATTGCATAACAACAAAATAGGAAAGAAATCTTTAACTGCAAAATGAATGTTTCTCCCAAGAAGCACAAAGTCTGTCTCTGACCTTTTTCCTACCTTTCCAACTGCCTGTGCCTGTTGGTAGCTACTTAACAGAGACCTTAGACTCTAGGGAGAGGTTTAAGATCTGGTTTGATCGGTTACCAAGAAGCAGTAGTGCATTTTTATTGCATTTATAACTAATCTGTGGCCTTTATGATATTTTTTATTACTAAAAAAAGCAACAAAGTCATTTAAGAATGCCACTTTATTTCTTATGCTGCAATGAAAAAAACTGATAAAGGTTAAGAAGATAATAGCTGTTAACTTCTGTTTTCCCAGTCAATTAAAAACAAAGCACTCACTCAAGCCTTCAAAGGCGCCACCCTCATTGTCTTCAATGGGTTTGAATGTGGCCAGTGCCAGGTACGGTACAGCAGCATGCTAAGGCACCGAGGTTCTGGTCTGGGGTTTCAAAGCTTTCATGTGTGAACTCTGGATGTGTCTTTCCCCATCTTCTGGGTTCTACCCCTTCAGCTGTGTGACCGTGCCACTTTACATAACAAAAAAGTTACCGAAGAATTACATTTTGAAGATCCACTTGACTCTTTATCTACAGATTACTGTTCAGTAGCTAAGCACCGTTGTGTGGTTAATGCTTTAATAATGGGAGATTGCTCATAAATGGTGAGATGTGTCTTCTGTTTTTGTTTCTATATTGAGAAAGTAGTTTTAAAAAAATCCCTGGAGCATTTAAAAAACAATGTCCAAAATTACTTCATGCTTGTTGATGAGAGTCCAATAGATAGCATACCAAAGTCGAGTTTGTAATAATCCTGATCGTGCATATGGCTTAAATATGTGAGATCCTGAACTCCTACAAATCTTGGATTATGCAAGTGTGCATTTGTGTCCTTTTTGTGAAGTGTGAATATATTTTACTCTGAAGTGGAAAGTTTAACCTGCGTTGCAATTATGGTAATAAATATTAGCTGAGACTAAACCAGGGTAGTCAATGAACTGTTCCATTGTCATCCTTGATATTGTGACTGGTCCATCTTTGTAGAATGATGGCTTATTAATGCTCTCTGGTTCATGTGTTGCTACCTAAAGATATTTATGATTTAAAAAACCCTCTCATTTACGCTGTGGAATGTGGTACTGTATTACAATGCATATAATGACAAGGGAAAATAATTCCAGTAGAAAAAAAATCTGCTGTGTGTGCAGTTGAGGAGACTGAGGACTGGAGCTTGTTGCCCCCCGTCCCGTGAGGCCTAGCATGCTCCCTGCAGGCAGGTATGGCAGAGACGAGACAAACTTCACATTTTAAGAGATTTTGTTTCCTGCTCTGCAGTGAACAGGGCAAAGGCTTAACAGACCATTTCTAAAATCAGTTCCCTGAAGTCTTGAAACGTGCAAGTATTTTGAGAGCTGGAAGCTCTTAACTAGTTCAACTGTTCCCGTGTAAACTACGGGCCACCTCCAGCGTGGAGTGCAGCCTTGTTATCTGGTGGGATGGGGTCTGGGTGGGCGAGCAAGGAGCATCAGGCTTCCACAGAGATGGAAAGGAGAGCCTACAGCAGTGCCACCCAGCTTGCTGGGAGCTGGAGAGGGCAGCGGCTTGACAGGCTTTGGTGCAACAAGATGGGAAGGTCATTTTAAGAAGTTGTCAATATAATATTTGCTCTGTCACAAAAGCAGAACTTTAATTTCAGATCTAAATTTCACACTCATTTAGTTGAAGACTTGGTGCAATTGCTTCTGTATGATAACGTGCCACAGCCACACATTCACACAAGCATTGACTGAGGACTGCACACCCTGACCTTGGGGCAGGGCCTCCAATGCTTCTCTTAATAGTCTTAAATTATTACTACTTTAACACTTGGCCAATTGATATGTGCCCTACGAAGATCTTTGCACGTGCCTTTGAACTGCAGCTGTTTCTGCAGTAAAGCATAATTCCTTAAACACCAAAAGCACAACAGAACAATTAAAGCAGTAGTCTTAGTCTCAGTTCAACTCTGACTGCACGAGGAGTTGCAAGGAAAAAAAAACCTGACTGACTTTCAGAGGTGAAATATCTTTTGTGATGAAAAAAGAACCGTTGGGCTTATGCTTTGTAAAAGGGGAAAAAGGTTGATTGTCTTACAACACGCGTGAGTGTCAGGGGTGAGCAAAGAGAGGAGAACCAGAATATCCTTCGTTTTGGTTTGCTTGTTTGTTGTGTACGCTGGTGATTCCGCTGGAAGGGACTCACCTTCCCAAGCTGTCCCTTCCCTTCCCAGGCAAAGGGAACTGTTGGGTACATGGAGGCTCTTGCAAGAATGCAGTTGAAGTCCTTGTGTACCAAGTGTTGGGGTCGATGTAGCTTGAGAATTAGCACGACCAGGCCGCTTAAGCAGAACAGTTAGCATAACTGAACAGGCCGCTGGAAAGGACCGCTAAGAGTAAACATGATGTGGGTTAGCAAAAACAAGATGCGTTCAAAGACATGGAGGCAGTCTGTTGCTATTGGCGTTAGTGCATAGTTACCAATCATAAGGGAATATGGGGTGCGTGAACAGCGCGTGATTTATGTCTGTAGCCTATCCGAATAAGCGTGATCGTGTGTACAGATATGAAAAATGTATATAACCACGCAAGCAGACCAATAAAGGGGAATCGGCTGTGCATTGTATCAATGTGTGAGAGTCATTCCTGTCCCTGCATGGATGCTGAAACTCGGCAACCAAGGTTTGGGATGGTGTGAGTCATTGAGATTTATGACTGGATTTTAAATTCATGCCCAAAAGGTACTTGAAAAATACGACAAGCTTTAAGATTCTAAAGGACGCAAACCTCAAATTTAGCTTACAAAAGGTTAACAGAAATGGGGGCCCCTCAGTATGAAAGGTAATGATTAAAAGCTCACTAGAATCCCCTCAAAACCTCAGCTGTGTGCTTCAGTTCTGCTAGCCTCCAGGAAACAAGAACTTGGAGGACTAGGTTAGCTGTTCTGTAGGCCTGGGATTTAGAATACTTCTGTGTAGGTTAACACTGGCAGTTACACATGATAAACTGAATCATAAAGAATGTGCTATTGCTCTCTGAAATAATTTCAAAATCTGGTCCTGGTTTTAGAGCTTTTAGAGCTGGCAGCAAAACTACTTCATGGGATAGAAGCAGCACTGCAACCTTTAACTGCATTTTATCTGAATTGCCAGTAAAAATACAATTTTTCTAGTAGGTGATATCAGCAAAGCAAAAGATCTGGTCTTCATGGTCATATCTAGACTTCACATGTAAGGAGTGTGTTAACTAATATGTTTTTAAGCAGGACTTTGTGGTCAGGGCAAGTCGTGTTTTAAAGCATCAGAGCAATCAGTTATATGCAAGCTTATTTCCCTTGAGTATAATGTGTGGAATTACTTCTTCTGTATTTAGATACCTACACCATGGGTACCCATACCAGAGCTGCCAGTTACTCTGTTTATAGTCATGTTATGGTATTCTTCTCAAGTGCAATCAATCTCTCTAGAACATCTCTCTTGCAATGAAGTTATTTAAGCTTTTGAAATACTTCTTTTTCTGCTGTGGACTGCAGACTGATTCTGTCCTACTTCAGGTGCAGGTTTTTGAGATCTGCTGTTCAGGGAGATGCAATTCCACCGATCTCATCCCTCCTATTTTGTGCAAAGTATTCTGACAGCCTGCCAGTTTAAGTGTGCTGGATGCTTCAAAATACGCTCGTTTGCTACTGTAATTGTAGCTTAACACAAAACCGAATGCACTTGGTCCCCTGTGTTACTAGGGAACTGTTCAACAGCGATGCTTCAGCTGGACACTTGAGCCTTAGAACGAAAATGTAAATTATTTCAAAATAAGCAACAGCTCTTTTGTGGGTGACATTTTCTGTATATAACGTTGCTTGGTTATTAGGTGTTCATTTGTCTAACTAGTTAATGGCTTATTTTAATGTACCTATCTGTAGCTTGGCAGTGGAAGTGCGCATGGAACACGGGTACAAAGCGAGAGCTCAGCCTGACGGGTGAGCTCAGGAATGACATGCCATCCATGAAGTGTAGGACCGGGAGCAGTTTGTGGGAGAAGCACAGTAACGAACATTCAAGGCTTGCATCATGAGGCAAGGAGGAGAAAATAGGGTAGGAAAGGAGGATTCATAATGGAAAAAGCAGTATGTTAACCTGTCAAAGCTAGCTCATAAGGAGTGATTTTTAAAATCCAATGGCAAATACAACTGCCACAGCAAAGTATAAGATTTCTCTCTGCGTGGGAGGTTGCCATGCTATGTTGAAACACTGTCCGAGCTGCATGAAATTATAGCCTGGGTACTGGGTGTGTGGGGGTTCCCCTAAGTTGTGTTGATGGGACTGATATGAGATGGAGGGGGCGTATACTGACTTAAATGCATCCTTGTTTCTGGGAGTCATAGCCCAGCTTATGTGCTGCGTGACTACTACTTCAGAATGGCTTGACAATAATACAAGAGAGAGACAAACCATGATTCAGCTCTAATTTATGCTCATTTTACATTAATAAGTCAGCTGACAGCAGTGGAATTAGCCCTGAATTTTTGTGATATAAGATCAGAATTAAGAACAGTTTGTGTGCTTGAAATATGGGCTTCCATACTCCATCAATTTGTATCACAAAGACTACATTATTCAGGCACGAGTTGTTTCATATTTAATATCATATTACATATGTCCCTTGATGAACAAAGGACTGTAATATAATTGGGTTCAACCATCAGGTTAAACCCTCAAGAGAACAGAGTTCAAGCTGTTAATAAATTGCTGCAGAATCCCGACATAAAATTGAAGGTTGGGAAACCCATCTGTTGTTTTAATAGAGATGGAGAACGATTACTTAAATATTTTAGAAAGGTTTGACTGAGTAATAACCAGAGAGATGTGATAGGACAGTATTTACAAGCCACTGAGCTACTGACTCGCTGTGATGGCATAAGACAAACAACAGGGAACTATTAAAAAAACCTTCAGTTTTGCTTTTCTCAGTCTACTTTCAAGCTTCCCCCAAAATTTTCCATCCTGGAATGAGACATAGCATTAAAAAATTATGAAGTTGACATGGACTCAACTTCATTTATGGAGGCATTATTGCTATAACATTGGGAGGTTCCACTTTGAGCTAAGGGCCTCTAGTCTGAAACACCTTGCTCTGAAGAGTTATTCAACACAGCTTTATTGGATGGTGTTGGAGTCGTTGGTGGCGGAATGAAGAAAATAAGTGATGACTGGCTTCTTTTAAGTGGGAGCTGGACAGAGAAGGGAGGAATAATTGGGTGAGCAAACAGAAGAATTTGTGGAATAAAAGAAAAGAAAATACTATTCATTAAAGGACATGTGATTTGGGCATTTTTCTTATTCTCAGAAAGAACTGAAGACTCAGTTCAGCTCTTAAAAGAGTATAGAGCTGCTTAGATATGCAGTACAGACACTAGAGACGCTGCATACAGACTTGTAGGTTGGGTGAGGACTTGGAGGCAGGTGATGCTCTTTTCCCCAAGACTTATCTTTGTAAGATGCTCTCACTGCAGGGATCAGAGTGCTCTGCCGAGGCAGTGGTGAAGGCCAAGCCCATTTACCACCATTAAGCTCTTCCTTTCGGTGACAGCACCAGCTGCTCAGCAGCATGGCCCAGAGACTGAAGGAATATTGGCTGTGGTGCTCAAAAGCAGTTTACCTGTTTGGCCATAACCAGCGTGCCTTTGCTTACTGCTGGATGAAAGCGCAGGCAGGCAGCAGAGGATATTGCCCGTCAAGACTTGGAATGCTAGCTTCATTATGAAATATAAGCCTGCTTCCTAGGTGAGAGGGTGTCAAGATTTCTTTCAATTAAAATCAAATTCGTGTTCCTGTGCCAGGGTGTACAACATTTTTGCATAGCAGCAAAGCAGCAGAAGGCTGCTTTATTGAAGTATATTCAAAGATTTAACAGTGTGAGGTTTAAAAATACATCGTATTGAATTTTTTAAAACCATCACATTTCTGTAACTGGGTCATCTATCCATTAATTCATATCCCTTATTGCTGAGAGATATTAATATAGATATTTTTTCATAGCATTAATCTCCTGTAATATGAATCGTTTTGCTTCTAAAATAAAACCCATTAAGCGTTTGTTGGTTCATACAAAAATACAATAATGTGATAGTCTGATTAGATGTTATTTAATCTGATAATGGTGCACCAGTGGCTAGGGGAAGACTGTTCAATAAACATGGAAGAATTGCTCTACTAAGTAACAATTAATTTATCCTCTTGAATCTACCCTTAAATAGACCTCCCACTTCCTTGGCAGCATTTTTAGCAACAAACAGATGAATGAAATCTGTGGAATAATTTGCATATGCAGATTATACATGCAATTACTTTTCTGTAGTCACAGCAGATGTAGGTGACAACACAACCGCCTTGAAGTTTTTGCCAAAATGTAAATGTACCCTGTTGCGTTTGGTAAGTTAAGGCGCATGTCTTCAGCCCCTTGTGTCCAGAGGCAATGAGCAAGGACAGCAAAGAAATTCAGGACGGAGGCAGCGCTGCTGGGGATTGCAGTCCATTTACAAGCTCCCTCTGCCTTGGCTGGTCAGGCTGTGAGCGCGCGGCCTTTCTCCCTCGCGCGCTTACGGAGGTGCTGGTACACCCAGGCTCCACCTTGGGGTCCCGGGAGGCTGTAAACGCAGACCAATCAGAAATGGAGCAAAACCTGCCGTCAGTCCTAGCTATGCGCTGGTGTGGGAGGGGGACGGCAGGGGAAGAAGTGGGGAGCGGAGCAGCACGGGGTCGCGAGGCAGGGCTGGCATGGGCGCCGCGCGCGGCGGGGGGACGTCCACCTGCAGCAGCAGCACGGAAGGTCTCCAAGCGTTGCAGCTTTCTTGCCATGCTGGAGAAGTCATCCTAAAATAGGAGCTCTGGGAGGTGTCAGGGCAATTTTTGGTTACGGCTGGCACTTGCAGTCCTTGCAGGGAGCAGTGGCTGCTGTGGAGCAGTGAGCTGGGACTGGTATTTGTCACCGTGAGTGGTACCACTCCTGTGATAAAGGTGTTGGTGAATTTTTTTCACATGGCTCCAGGTTTTCTACAGAAAACAGAGCCTGTGTGTCTATATGCATTGCCATACCTTCACGGGGCCCTTTGCTGGGACCAGCAATGCCCAGAACTGCAGTGTGCGCGTCCTGTGCTACCTCTGCAGTAAATTGGATTTGCTTCAGTGGAGTTGCTCCAATTTATGCCTGAACAGAATTAGGCCTTCTACATGGTTTGGATTCAAATTATTGCTTGTCACAGCCACTGTGCAGAGTCATCCGATGTTAATTCATCGGAGTAGCATGGATTGTCTGTGCTCTCATCTTGTCTTTTACTGTCAAAGAAATATCCCAAACTGAAATGTATCCAGAGCTCATGCACAGCAGCTCCAGTCTCCTTTTCCTGTGACTCAGAGGAAACGAAAAATCTTTTGTAGTACATACAGTGACCAGAAACTAGGTTGTAAAGGGGGTATGAACTATAAGAACGTTAAAATAATTCTGTGCCAAAGAAATAGCTTATAAATGCTCCTTGTGAGGATTATGAATGCAACCAGTTAGCAGGAATTACTGGGTTTTAGGCAGCTGGAAAGCATTCATATATATTAAATGTTTTCAACTGATTAAGTGCAGCCTGTCTGTAAATATTTCTTCTTACCTTGCTTGCTGCTGTATTGCTACTTTTTACACTATGCTATGGACTCTTCTTGCTCCTTGTCTTGCTTGATTATTTTTTTTTTCTCCAGTCACTTGTGGGGGACTGAAAGTCTTGGAAAATGGTAATAGACTGCAATTAGTTTTACAAATCTGAAGGAGTTCTCTATAGCAGGCGAGATGGGACCTGGAATAGGGTTGGAGTTTCAGGATTGTTGATCCTGTACATGACCCCTGAATACATATGTGGATCTCATTCAGTATGAGAAAAATGTGATTTTATGATTATTATTATATACTTCAAATAGTTTTTCTAAAAAGTGAAGAATAACTCTTAATTGGAAAGGTGGTTTTGATGCTTTTTCTTCATTTCAGATGGTTTAATACCAAATAGTTGTATACGTTTGCAGTTACAAGCTCATGTTTTTAAAAGTTTAAAAATTGAAGAGAGTTTTTGCATGTGATTTTTTTCAGACCTCGCTTCTGTTTGCACTATCATTCACATGCCCCTGGCAAGCTTTAAGGGACAGTTGCTTGGATCCCATAAGAATAGGATCATTTTAAATGGTAAAAGACATGTCCAAAAATATATTTTCTTATTTCATAATGGTATAATTTGCCTGATTTATGCATGAATGAAAAATGTATTTACTAGAATGCATTGCTAGCTAATGCAAAAAAGGTAAGTATTTTGTATTATCTCAGTAAAAATATATGTTAGTGTGCTTCAACAATTTTAGTACACTTTTCTCAGACATAGACAAGAAAATGGAGATTTCAGATAGATATCTTGTGCATTTTTTCCCTTTATTTCAGCAATGTGGTCTTGTGGCTTAAGCAGATAATTAAACCATGCCACTAATCTAACCTAGACTAGTGATGAATTCATGGCCTTTAGCTAATAATAATAATAAAAAAATCCCTTTGTCTCTGAAAATTATCGGCACGTCAGGAGTTGGAGCTTTGTGAAGGCTGTTCAGTTTTTGTAAAGAGCTTTCAGGTTCCTCAGCACAGCAGACAGTTATGATGCCTAGCGTTCAGCAAGCAGCTCACAAAGTCTAGGCTGTGATCATTTAGAAATGACGCTCTGAAAATGCTAATTTGAACTTTCTCATTATGTGTGATGTGGAGAAAACGCCAACAGGATCATGCATGGGATGAACCTCTCTTTTATCTACTGAATTTAAAACTTGTTTTAAAGGTGTTGGCTGGTAGATCCGGTATGTCTAAAGAAAGTACTAGTGAATAGGACCCTGTATTTTGCGAGTTAATGCTTATTTACAGCCTGTTTCTTAGTCCTCATCCCATGAACTCTCACAAGCCATTCTGTCATTGATCTCTGGGAATTCATAGAGCAGTTAGTCATCCAGAATTAACTGGCTTTGGTTTGCTTTAGACTGAGGTAATGGTGCTGTGGTTGGATGTATCGGGTTTCTCGTATCCCCACTAAACTACACACAGAAGCGTTGCCACTGTTGGAAAAAGTGAATCAAAAAGCTGAACTACATTTTTTGCAGGCCTCTGTAGATGTTTACTTTCTTCAATAAGCATTGAACTTAAGGACTGTAGTAATTATTTGAAATCACTGAATATTTCAAGATTTGGAATATTTTGACTAGTGGAATTCAAGAGTTGCAGCTGGAGTTGAACTGGAAACTCATCCCAGGAATGATTAAAGGTAGGGTAACTTTTGCTGTTGTAAAAAAAACTTGGCCTAGGTAATCTTCCCACAAAGATGATGATCAAGGAAATGAGTGCTTTCAGAAGTACCCACACCTCTGTTTCTGTGCTTTCTACAAGTGCTGAGCAATTACCTGTGTGTGTAGACAGCCAAGCGCCTTGAAAAACCAAAGGCTGCATGCCTGTCTGCTTTCATTCTCCACCTGTACAATGAAAATAACCTAGTATTGTCAAATATCTAAAAGCTTGACAAAATCTGTTCAGCAGGCCTGGAATCAATGAGCTCTTAAGCTTTTTGAAGCATCTAAACTAACTTTAAATTGTCAGGTGGAGGAAGGCTGTGCCTCGAGATGAGAGAGAACAGGGAGCTATGCCTGCTAGGTGGATATTACAGGGCTGCGGTTGTTTTGGTCAGTAGAAGTAAAAACGGTTCAGATACCAGTATTCATTTAAAAGGTGATGTTCCCATACCATCTGGGATTAATACATACTACAGAATGATTCATAAAACTGCACGGAAATGATGTATGTTTATCCAATACCTCTGGCTCTCAGCACTCTTCATAAAAATGTAAGTGCTCTGCTTCCTTTGAAATAGAGACTTGACAGAATATAGGGTTCCCTGCTTCTTGTTAGCATCTCATCTAAGCTAGGAGTGGACAGGGAACATTTTCATTTCTCCTGTGTCCCAGGGGAAGGACAGATCACTCTACCTCCCCATTATCCTGACTACCAGTGGACCTAGCTATAAAGCTCTAAAGAACAGTGCTTTTTCTGCTGAAACTGATCTTGGACGAGTTGACGATCAACTATGCAAAAAAGTTTAGTGCTTACTATATAAAAATGTGGAACACCAACACTAGAATTCTCCTTGGACTATTGTTAGGCCCTTTAAAACTATAACAAATGTTACTCAAACAAGCAACCCCAAAACAAAACCCAACATTTTTAAGGCAAAAGAAGCCCTGAGCAAAACCAAGTAGAGTCTCAGCATTCGTTATACATTACAGGATGCTCATTCCTATAGCTGCAGGTGATGTAGGTACTCCATAGCAACAACCTTGAAGCATTTTTTTTTAAATATTGTACTATTAAAAAGTAATAGTTGCAAGGACTCTTCAAACACAAGTTTAATATTTGACAGACTACTGGAATTTTGGAAACTGAACTTTATTTTTATAGTTAGATACTCTCATGACAAAGATTTTTAGCAGAAAACTTTTACTCTAAAAAAAAAAAAAAAAAAAAAGCTTCCCAA
>Ga0065711_1035312_pt1 | contig 22496 bp, 20 predicted proteins | sample Hoacrofraction12_FD_59098 | JGI IMG/M metagenome (GOLD analysis project Ga0065711, IMG submission 59098) | Hoatzin crop microbial communities from Cojedes, Venezuela - Epithelial fraction 12 v2 (version 2) | ecosystem: Host-associated > Birds > Digestive system > Esophagus > Crop | place... | reverse complement strand
AAAAAAAAAAAAAAAAAAAAAAAGAAATCACAAAAGCGTTATTTGGAAAAATGAAGATTCCTCCCAAAAAAAAACTCCCCCCACACCATTTTTCGCCCTGAGACACTCTAGCACTGGCTGCAGGGAAAGAAGGGAGAACGTGAGAAGCAACACAAAGCATCCCTCCAACTGACTTCATCGCATGAGGCCACCTCCGGGCAAATTACAGCAATAACATCAGATACAAAGGGTTTTTTCTTAAAATCCCCAAAATACATGCCCAAGTGGGGATCTCCTGGAAGGTGACCCACACAAGCCCCATTTGTTGCAAGCCCAGAACTTCATTGTTTCAGCAGAATTTGATTCAGAATGAAGCTGTCCTGACAACACCCAAGAGTCCCCTCTTTAAACCAATATTGCTTTCAACAACGAGCAAGCTCCTTGCACCCAGACCAAGCCCCTGCAGGATCCAGCTTTCGTTTTCTTGGGCAAGCAAACAGCTCCAAGCAAATCTATAAAAACCCTTTACCATTTGCATGATACTTCATACTTCTGCTGGTGGTTTAAAAAAAAAATTTCCCACGTGACTCCAAACTAATTTAGAAAGAGAAAATTTGGGAAGGGAGAGTGCCTGCCTCATCTCGGTGGTGGCATGGTAGTCAGAAAAAGGAACTGCTGAGTCCTGCCCTCTTCTCCTCCCGTCCCTGTGCTGGAGTCAACTGCAGCCACCAGGAGCCTTCCCATGGCACAGCTGGCACCACATGTGGCAGCTGCTTTGGGGGGGGCCTCCCCAAAACAGGGATGCTTCGCTTAGGGTGTGCATGCATATGAACACCCCCATGCAGGATCTAAATTAAATCAGGGTTCTGATTTCATTTCAGAGAAATGCAGTTTTCACTTGCGGAAGCTGGAAATGTTGGTCTTGATGTTTAGTTCCTACAAGGGTTGGTTCCCCAAACTCCATCTAGTTACCAAGAAAACTGTCTCATTTTTGGCAGCAACTCAAGATCTTGAACTCATCACTTTGCTCCTCCATTCCTCAGTTTCCTTTCTGTCAAGTGGCTCTGGTAACAACTTCTCACCCTCACATAAAAAAAATTAATGCTTGCAAATGATCTTTTATCATATCACATGCTTCCGTCCAAAGATCTCACTTGTGTTGCTATTGACCAGCACAACAATAATATGAAGTATCATATGTGGCATTAAATTCTGAAGAGGAAAGCACATTTTGAAAGAAGATACTCAAGTACGTCTTCTCAAGTGCTAAGCATCTTGAAGAAAGGAATGTCCCATCAGACACACCAAGTACGCCAGGGTCTGCTTGCAGGGCCAGCGGCACAGTGGGGGAAATCTTGTGAGCAGATCTGTACACGTGTCTAAAAATTAATCAAGGGAGATGGGATCAACAGATCAGCCCTACAGGTGAAGGCAAGAGAAATGTCAGGTGGAGCTGCAACTCCTGGTATCTTGTAAAGAGGAAAAAAGAAAAAAAAAAAAAGAGCGAGCTGCTGTAGGCTCTCCCGCTGCACCCAGCCTCTCAACAAACCACAGGCAGCTACTAAACCAACTGAAATAAAGTTATAATAAAGTTCTGTTACAAATGACTGAAAGCTGAAGGTTTTCCTTGCAAATCAAGATGCTTCTGGTTTTCAAGTTTCCAGATACGAACTTATGAGCTTTTACACTTATGCTAGCTTTATTCAATAAAAGCAGATCCCTTTAAATGGGCAGTAATTATTCACAGGCAAAGATCTGCAAAACCATTTCTGAGACTATATTTTCTTGCAGGATGGGGGAGGAAAAGTGTTGTCTTGGCTTTGTCTTTTTTTTTAATCTTTCTGCCTCCATTCAAACAATACATTTCCTTATGCCTTACTTCACTGAACACCAGATCTTGATATGAAGCATCAGAAGCCATTCTCTGCCAGAAAGACAGATACTATAAATGGCCAAAGGTCTGATCTGGCACTGAGTGAACCCTGAAATATTATTTTTAAATTGGCATCTATTTTCAGACATGCTTCTATGCTGCTGAAAGAGAGTTAATGTCACGCTGTTTGTGCATTTTGCTAGCTCAAGCTCAGTGTCAGAGCCATGCAACTAAAGAAAAGCCTCTAAAGTTAGCATGAGTCTGAAGAGAATGAGCCCAGTGCCAGAGGCTCTGATTTCTGGCAATAAAAAAAATCTTCCAGTGCAAATCTGTTCAAATCATAACATCCACCTCTCCCAGCATCTTCTGGCTGGGGACGCTGCTGTGGTCTGACTCAGTCCCTGGCTCTCTCCTGCCCCAGCCCTGCCTCACACACCAGCGTTCAGACCAGCTGTGTTATGCTGGGGCCAGCCAGCCACTATTTACTAGTTAAAAGTGTTCAGACTAATACTAGTTCTGTGCCTTGGTTTTTACTGAGAAAGCCCAATGAGAAACCAAACTGCAGCCCTCTGAGACACAGGGGTGAGAACCACCTCAAATTTCATCAGGGACAATCCCATCTTCATGTCTGCACTGGTTTTGGTCTGTTACCCATGATATGGCTGTACATACCCTGATAGCAGCCTGCATACTTATTGTCCTATGCAGGTAATTACAAGTTCTGGAGTCCTCACCAGATGAATTGCTCCCTTGATTAGAGCCACCTGTTGCAGCATACACACACAGCCCATCATAGAAGACAACTTCCCATGGGTTCATCTCTGCTTCTCACTCCACACTCCTGCAAAGCCCGTAGAAAGCCGTGATCTCGCTAATGCCTGTTTCTGCAAAATTGCCCATGCAGGTTGCTATTAGACACCAGCCTTCACTAGCAAGCAAGGGTACTCAGAAGCTTTTAAAACCATGCCATCTTGCTTTAGATTCCTGGTTCTCATCTTCTCAGCCTTGCCCCTGGATGTGATGGCAGCATTGTGAAAGGCCAGGAGCATTTTGTTTAAATGCTTAACACACTTTGTGACGGAATGCTGATTTTTCAGGGCACACTTAGAGTTACAGGAGTGGGGAAAAAAAAAAATCTTGGATCTCAACATCCCTATTTCTTTTTTACGAAGTAAGAAGGACTTTTTGTTGTTGTTAAAAAAAAAAAAATAATCACACAAGTCACTGTTTTTCTCCCCACAGCACAGAAGTTTTCCCACACAGCCCTGCTACAGGCTCCCGACCTTCCCTACAGTGCTGGTTTTTAGGGACAAGACACCCTTCAACCTCCCCAGCAGAGCCATTAGCCCCTCCATTAATCTGCCAATGGGGACCACTTGTGGAGAACACTTTTACACCAGTGATCAGGCAGGGGAGGACCATAGGACAGAAAAGCTCCTCGGACATAGGAAGTAGATCAGCCATCACATAACAGTAATTTTTTTGGTCACTACTTCCATAAACTGGATTTGAACTGCTGACCTCCAGCAAGCGCATCGGTCCCCTGAGCCCCCCAGTTCCCCTCTATAAAGACTCTTATTTTAACCAGTGACTCCACGCACGTCTCAGCCCTTCCTCTCCCTGTCACTTTACGTCCCAGCACTGACATATGGTTGAACTGATATCCTTCCTCCGTTTCCTTTCTCATTGCTAAATGCCCAGTAGCATTGCACAAAAGCACCCAACAGGAAAGGTCAAGCTGAGTTTCATGCCTGAGGTCTAGGATTACATCAAATTCTTAATGTTCATCTGTCCTTAGCATCAAGCAGGCACTTCCCAGCTTCAGCCTAGTCATAGCCAAATTAACAGAATAATTTTCACTTGGATTTGCCCTACCTTTGCCTTTAAAAACCCCATCAGATCATTCCCACATCCCTGAAGGGAGCAGGCTGAACCCAAGCTCAATGGGGCACCACCAACAGAGACATACAAAGTTGCCAAAGGCAAAAATAAGACTCGCCAAAACTCTTTACAGCTGAAGTCTGCGATTCACAACAATATTATTTACTAAAGAAATAAGCCTGGAAAAAGCTTTGAACCTTTCCAAGCAGCTAGAGAGCTGGCTCAGATTTTTCAAACTTTGAATGGAAATCAACATTGAATAAATAAAAAAAATAAAAACTCCTAAAAAAGCACAAGCTTTTGATGAAAATGTTTAAAAGGAGATCTGACACAAAGGGTTTTAATCAAAGTCCATGCAGTAATAACACACTAAAATTTTTAATATGCTTAAGTATTTTGCAGACATTAAAGAATTTACCTCTACAATGCTCTCATGGAATAAGCTGCATCCCTGGGTTTGGGCCTTAGATTAAAACTTCCAGAAGTCACAAAACCTTGACTAAAACCAAGAATTAAGCCCACGTCTCCAACAAATGACTTACCCGCAGGTAAGTCCTGTTCAAGCAAGCTGAGCCAGAGCCAAGGTGCTTCAATTTGCACCACTTGACTTTTCCCTAGGTTGAGAACTTGTTATGCCCACACTTATCTTTTTGAATGAGGTCTCCACAAAATACTTGTCACAGTAATCCTGAAGCAGAAATATTAAGTAATATTGCACCAGCAATGCTCATTGCATTTTTTTTCTCTACCAGCTTCCCCAAGTGTCCCTGGAGGAGGTGTTCCCCTCCCTGGCTCCCAAGGTCTCTCTCCACTTCACAAGCTGAGCGCTATTATTTAACCTGGACTGACTTCTCACAGGAGCAATTAAAGTCTTTAAGATCTTACCTGCAGTTTCACCAGAAGTCTTCTCATTAAAATAGTTACTCAGATGTTCCTGAGCTCAAAAGCATTAAGATGTAAAGGAAACAACTGACAGTCATCCTTCCATGACAAATCAGATATTTAACACCACTAAAGCTACTGTTAAGGCTACTCATGATAAAAAGGGAATATGATCTAAGCAGGATTACTATTTTGGATTTATCACATAACAATTAAATCATCTCCAACCCTGTGATCAGGCCACTAACTCACCAGCTACTTCTTCAACATAGTCTGAGCTCACATCACATCTCCTGCCACAGGCAGCAGTTGGCTGAGCAAAGCAGGTACAATGAAATGCTGTAGAGGACCCAAAAAACTTCAGCCTCCGTAAGAAAAATGTGGGTGTCAGCTGTCTCCCCCTTCAGCTACCTGACAGAAACAGGCACTTCCAGAAGGTGCACTGTTTTTGACAGAGTTCAAGTAGCTGAGATAGCAAAGGTCTCCTATAGCAGTAGGCAAGAGGAAGCTATATATGGAATATTTCATTTCTGCAACAGGTTTACTTGCTAAGTACTGGGAATAGGGGACATACAGCATCAAATCAGAAAATTCTAGGACTAAAGGCTGCTCTAGAAATATAAAAACAGTGTTAGTGTAACATTAAATCTCCAATGGACAAGCTTAAATGGCTTGCCAGAGGAAACAAGGATGTACAACCACCAAGGCAAATGTACAGGGTCTGGCAAAGAAGGACCTCCCCAAAACAAATGTCTAGGCTCCATTCGCTCTGCAAAGCTGCAGACCTGTCCTCAGAGGCAAGACTTACATACACACTGACCTGTGAGGCATTGCATCACTCAAGAGGAAAGCTGAGGAATGAGTAATGCAAGAATGATTTTCCCTTAGCTTCACTAAAGAGATTATTTCTCCCCAGTGCAGAGCAGTTTAAATAAATGAAGACTGGGCGAAATAAGATACAGCACGTCTATTGTGTTTTAACAGCCACACACAAGGCCTCAGCCTCCAAGGTGATGTCAGTGGACTCCCTGGCCAAGGCCATATGGACATCACAAATCTCAGTTTCACCACCATCTCCTTCCTATTGAAGATGTGTTGCAGTTTGAATATCATTATAGGAAGATCTAATAACTCTACCTACAAGCATCTTCATCTTGAAGATGGGGAAAAGGATGTGAGTACCTGTAATTATTAAAAATGGAGGGCAATCCTACAGTAATTAGGCCTGGAAAAGTTGAACTTTAATGTGTTATATTTAAAAGATCCCTTAAAAGACCTTAAAAGGTGGTGTCCTCACTGCAAACCAATGATCAACAGGTACCCAAAGCAGCTAGAAAGGGAAAAGCCCTGGCTACAAAGTGGTGCTAGAGCTGGTCTTTCAATGGCTGGGCCTTTCAGACTTGCTTATGCAAACATGACCAGGTGGAAGTTGTCAGAAATGGTCAAGAGAGTATCCCCAGGAGAGGGCACAGACAAATTGTCCAGTGGCAGCAGATGTTTGTGCTACACAGAGACTGAAACAAGGAATAGATATACTGGCAGCTCCTGAGCATCCTACAAGTTGTTTCTGAAGAACCAATGCTATACATCCCTTTCAGATTAACCAAATGAACATTATAGTAATTAAGCTACAGATTTTTTTTTTTTTTTTTTTGAAAGAATTTACTCATGTCCTGGGCCAAATTCTGCTCTCAGTCACACGAAATACCAGGGAGAGGAGCCACGTAACACTGCACAGTGAGTTATGAAAACACCACGAAGGCAAGGACAGGGAAAGAGCTATAGAAAAATAAAGCTCTTGCATCTTTCATGTAGAAAGACTGGATTGAAAATAAAAATACTTTGTGGTAAACACGGGCTGGTGAGATTGAGTGTCATTAATTAAACAATGGGCCTAATCCTGGAATGTGCTGAGCACATCTTTAAACTTTCCCAGCTCCTCCAGCCGGCATTGACATTGTTGGGAACCAAGGAAGACACGCTTTGCACAAACAGCGGCTGCAGTTCAGACTTGTCAAAGATTTTTCAATTTAAGCTCCCCCCCAACTGATAATTTGTTTTTGATTAAAAAATACAATGAGAGTGAGGGAAAGCTCAGCCTTCTCCAGAAAGGAAAGGGAGTACGGGCTTATCTAAGGTCTTATTTTTGGCCAAATGGGTCCGCTTTTACTTTTCTATAAAAATATAAGTTGTATAAGAGTAATCAATTTACAGCCAACTCTAAATGCAATAAACAAACAAGGGATCTGTTCTCTCAGCAAGCTAATACACTCTGAGCTCTCAAAGTGTCTGCTGACTTCAGGAAGAGCTACAAACATGTCATGTGCTACAGATATGTTGGGAAACTCAAGACATTGACTTCCAGTTACCTATATAGTAAATGAACCCGCATTCTTAGCAAATAAGTGACATTTTATTTAACAGACATGGATCTATGGGCCAAGAGAAACATGTCAGTGAGAAGAGGAGGTTAAAGTTACATTAACCCTCTACAGAATCCAGGCAGCAAAAGGCACAGTCTTGACCCATAGCGCAACTGAGGCCTGGGAGACTCCCAGTCCATCTGGGAGGTGTTAATGGTTTTGTCTTTACTTTGGATGAATTTTGCTGAAAGAATCTTTGCAAAAATTCCAGCAACTGTTGAAATCAGAAAGAGGTGTTTAAAAGATTAAGAGAAAGCTCCACTCCTTGGGAAAAAAAAACAAAAAAAAACCAACAAAAAAAACCAACAAAAAAATCAAACTACATTTTGTTTGTGTTATCCTTCCTGAAACTGCAGCAGCTGCTAAAATTAGGAGGGCTGTAGCTGCAAAATCTGCAAAGGAGTTAAGATCTTGGTCATGTTTCCCAACCCATCACCCATTGTGTGATAAAAATCTTCCTAAGTAGGCACTCTCCTTTACCCTCAAGCACCTTCTTTAATTGTGTCTTTAACTAAGAGAAAATCATTCCACCTCTTAATATCAAGTTTGATTAAGTTAATCTTGATGCAATATCATGAAATAATATTTACTGTTCTCCAATGATTTATGTAAATAACTTTCCCTTTCACCCCAGCCGTACAGGATGACAGGAGATTCAGGGCTTCTGCTCCACGTGCACATCTGTGGCCAACGTGTATGCCTTTACACTGTCTCTCTGCAGAAAATCTAATGGATCAAGCCATAGTGTTAATAAAACATACGTCTCGATGATGAAGATGAAGCCTGCGTTCCTCTTTGGCTTCCACTCCTCCACTTTCTCCACAACTGAAGAATGCTTTGAAATACTTTTTTTTTTTTCTCCAAAAAAAGCCTTTAGACTCTCATTATTATGGTATTTAATGTTGTATTTTGCTGTTAAGTAAAGAAGGCACAACACACACAGTGATAGCAAGCCACCACAAGTAATTTCCAAAAGGCTGAAATATTGCACTTGCTGACCTGAACTCAAAATAATCACACTCAAACAAATTAACACCACATCACCACCACAGCCACCACTGCTCCTCTCAGATTTAAGAGGAGCCTGATGTCAGTACAGACATGATGAGATAAGGAAGGAGATAGGAGGCACTACATACAAGTAAATAACCACCTGCAATCACGAACAGCTTTCCAGCAACAAAGTCCAAGACAGACGCAAACTACTCAAGGCCTCAGACAGTAGTTGCACTCAGGGACATGGTACAGCAAACTAAGACAACCCGAACTCCACCCTTAGAAGTTGAGGTCAGAGCAGAGCACATGCTCTGCTAGAGAACAAGTTTTAGTCATGTCTGTCCTCAAGGTGCGTCATGGTTTTCAGTAAACTTGTCCCTTGGAGACCCCACATGAGAAGACTCTCCACCCAACCTGCAGTTTGGATGGGATCATGATGACCCCCATGAGCATATGGATGGGGACCACAGGGAGAGGAGAATCAAAGATGTGCTGAAACAGCAGTGAGAGTTACTGATGTGTTCCTGCTTTCCTCTGTGCTGTGGGAGAACATGAAACTTCTCGGGCTATATTTGAGCTGCCAGCAGGGTTTACTATCCCACATTATTTCCAGTACTCTCCCATTGAGCTCCATAGGCACATCCTTTGCAGCACCAATCTCCATATCTCCAGGTGCAGCATCCAACCTTGCATTATTCTTGGAGAACATTTCAAAAACCACCAAACAGATAACAACCGTGAACACAGCAACCATTAAGTGTTTCTGCCTCTGAACAGCTTCCACCTGATCACAATTCTGCATATGTGCTAGACTTTTTTGAAGTTGCCTTTTCTGGGCATGTATTTTCAAGACAAGGCACTTTGGAGCAGGCACCTATTGACTTGTGGGAGTGTTAGGAAATAAGCCAAGGGGATAGCAGTGTGGTTTTTATCCATCTTACTTCATCTACAATAGCTCACATCCTTTGATTCCTTCTTTAGAGAGTGTTTAAGGCTTATATAAGATTGCTAGAAACCTAAAATCCTTTCTGGACATAAAACACATAACACAGCTGCTGGAAAGGCAGTTTTCCTCTTATGACCCCATCCACACACCGCAACCCATTTCTTGGGGAAAGTGTTTCCATGACCATTCATAACTCATCTTTACAAATAAGAATGCCAATTAGTGTCCAATACAACAATGATGTGTATGACCATGAGGAAGAAAGCAAGAGGACAGCTATCCCCTAGAAACTTGATTGAGATTACCTACTCATTAGTACCTGACCATCTAAACAGCCATCAGATGGTAACAACTTCCAGTCAATAATGTGACATGTTTTGCAATCACCAAATCCCTTCGCAAAAACAGAGCGGGACAAAACTTATTGCCTGAGCTCTTGGGCAAACTCATGAAAAGAGCCAGAGAAGCTTGGCGGCAGCTGTAGGCAAGGTTTGTCTGCACTTGTTCAGCCCGGTAGTGATGGGAGGGAGTCAGGCAAGCATGCACAGAGCTCTATCAGATTTGGGATGTTCAGAGCCAACTGAGGACCTTGGAGCAATTCACATTCCTCCCCTCTCATGGCATGGTATCCTCCACAGCAACATAAGCTTAATAATGCCTTCTGTATTTTGCAGAATATTATCAGGTCTATGAGTGAATGTCATTACAGGCTGGATTTTGGTTATTTCACAGTAAATCCAGAGCATCTCTCAACTTCAATAAAATTGCTACAGATGCCCATCCTTCCACTGCACGCAGAGCTAGCCCTGTCCAAGTAACTGTATATTAGTAATTCCAGGTGCAGGGAGGATCTGGACTAGGAAAGGCAACATCCAGCTCGTGCAAAGATATGCAGTAAAGCACAGCACTAGGCCTTAATCCCAGACCCAGAATATATCCTGTCATTGTGAATTCCACACAGGCTGGTTGCTTTGAACTGGATATCCTCCCTTCCTGGTGATCACAAGCAAATTGAAACGGATCACCTGAAAATTAATTGTTCAGAGCAAGCATTGTCTCCATTAAAAGCCCTGTAATACTGAAACTGCATTTTTACAATACTTTGAAATAAGCACGAGAGAAAGTTTCAAAGAAGCACCTGCGTCACATTTTATTGTTTTAGGGTGGTGTTTTTTTTCCCCCCCTTGTTTTTTGTCTAGGGCTAATTTCAGCCTTTCTGCATCTCGCCCACATATTATTTGCAGGTTCTGACTTCTGATTTCATTGAACTCTGCACTTGCAGAGCTGGAGCAAAGCTCGTTAAAGCCAGCATAAAGATTTTCATCAGCTTCAAGGCGTTTTGGATCAGGACCTCAGTGCATAATCTTCATAAAGATACAAATGGAGAGCTACTGTCATAGGGCACAGCTATGTGAAGATTCCCATCGGACATCCAAGTCCGCCCAAGAAAGACCTCTTGCAGAAGGACAAACATGAGCTCTGAAAGGGGCTGTCCCAAACGGAGCTGCAGGGCATCAAGCTCAGATTACTGCTGGGGTGAATGCAAGATGTCCTGCAGCAGAACCCAGGTCTCAGCTATGTAACTTGATTGACTGTTAGCAACAATAGCTATATCTCCTAATCAACAAGTCTGTTAAACATGGGACTAAAAAACAAGCAGGATACTCTGTACAACTGCAAGATGCTTCATGCACAAGGGCTTTGTACCCACCAAAATTTAAATATGTATTGCAAAATAAAAGGTAGCACATAGTTAGCTGCAGACTCAAACCAAACACAAGTCTCTAACTACTGACATCAAATCATCCTTTTAAAGAGACGCTGCCACAGTCCCCTGTACTGCACTGGTCTATGCAAGCTGCAGCTGGGATGAGGATTGACCACTTGACACATCATTTAAACAGGCAGAAACATCCTTGTGTAACAGGGCCCACATACAAGCTCCAACTGGTGCCTTTAAGGTCATAGGAGACCTCAGACAAGGTCTTCTACCACGCACAGGATATTCTCAGGTAAAAGCAGTTTCTGCCTGCCAGGCCATGGGGAGATGGTTCTCCTTGTACTGCTCTTGCTTGCCCAGGAGCAAGGGGGGATGCCCATAGGCAGCCCTGCGGTTCTTTTCCCTTCCCTACTGAAAACTTAAAAAACCTGGAGAACAGCAGAGAAGAGAGCAGTGGGGCTGCTTTCTGCAATATATTTCTCAAAAAAAAAAAAAAACAACTCTGAATTATCCTAGAGCTTTCCTCCAAAAAGGACGTGAGAACACAGGCAACCCATGGAAAGCAGATAAAACTGCACGCACCAAAGCTTGGAATCACTGAGCCCATGCAGATGCTGCGAAAGAGTACAAACTTGTCAGAGGGCAGAGCATTAGATTCGACTGATCCCCTCCCATGTGTACCTGGCTTTTAGCTTTGCCCTTTAGAGTAAGCAGGTTTGGACCACTAAAGCTCAATCTGCATCTCAGATCACACGGGCAGGGAGGGGAGCTCAAGGAAGGTCCAATCCTGGCCTCTGGGGAGTGCAGCAGGAGCCCCCCATCAGCTCTCCCTTGCGACACAAGCAGAGTTGTAACATTCAAGACCCCTGCCTCATCCATGAAATGGCCCGTGTGCCAAACCGCGCTTACAGCCGTGCCCTAAGAAAAAAGGCTGTAAGTAGTCATCCTAGATGCAAAGAGGTTGCTTGACTTCGTGCACAGCAGGGTGCAAGCATCCAATTTGCTGCCAGTGCAAGAACGCAAGCCAGCGTGTTGGAGATGGAAATTGCACACACAAAGGAAACCCAAGGCAGGGTCGCATAACAGCCCCGTGGAAGGCTGAGTTGGGCTGGTGCCATCCACGCATGCACTCGGCTCTGGCAGGATCGGGATCTTGCCCCATCATTTCAGCTGCAGGTACCTCCACAGCCATTGCAACACAAGACAGCACTTAACGCCAAAGTGGCCCCTTGAAGAATTGCACCTCCAGATTTTCACACAGTAAACGATTGCTAGCCAAGCCATAAACCTCTTTAAAAAGCCATAGAGCTTCACAAAAGCCTTCTCTTAATAGATGATTTGCACCAGCTCTGCAGTTTCAGCAAGCGATATACTGTAATAAAACCCATTCTCATGCTATTTCAAAACTCCTCATCAACACTCGCCACTGCCCTGCTAGAGTTTTATTTGCACATTACCTGAGCAAGGAGGGTACGTTCCAGTTGCACAAAATGCAAATGGGGAGCCCTGGGCCATTTTACCACCCACACAGTTAATTACACCTTCAACAGCCAGCAGGCGGTTGGGTGTAGAGGATCCAAGCCCTCCCGTGGCTAGCAGAGGCACAAAGACCGGTTGGCACCAGGATGCACGTCCCACCAGTGCCCTGTATCACAAGCTGGGAGAGAGGCAAGTTAATATTTACAGATCAGGTGTTCATAAACCTTAATGGAATTTCATTTTTCCCCCACAGATTCCAAAGCTCCCACATACCTGGACTATACTTTTTTGCATAGATTACTTTGACACAAAACTGCCACATGAAATAAAGTTTTTAAACTTGTACTGTCAACGAGCTGAAAGTGCACAAAATTACTTTAAATTTCATCGAAAATCACTCGGTTATAACCAGATTTTGTCATCTGACCATTTATTCACGATGTCTCTCTTTCCTTCCAGAGATGCTTCCAGACGAACATTTTTCTTTTGCCAACCCTACTAAGCTTAAAGGCAAAAGCGATGCCTGCCATAGAGAAAGAAAAGTAAACATTGGCCCGCTACAAACTTATATTTATGGTGCTTCTTAGGGTCTAGTTTCAGTGGTCAGTTCCCTTCCATTCAAGTCTGCTTTCTCCAAGTCTTTGCTCTCCCAATCATTCATCTCAGCCTCTGAAAAATGATGCTGTATTTGTGCTTTCTGTACAGAAATCTCATTCTAAAGGAAGGTCACTATGCCTGCACAATTTTCTTAAACCATGAATGTGGAGGGCACAGAAGAATTAAGAAAAATATAACCCTTGTAAATAAAGAAAAGTCTATTTTATTAGCAGTTAATTGACAACTACATGGCTCTTAATACTGAGAATTTATTTCTAATAGCGGGGGGGATACAGGCATACAAAAGCCCTTGTCAGCTTGCTCTTTTAAAAAAATAGTAATGCAGTTGCTTTCCACATACATAATATCATACCCAAGGAAAGGAAAAGACAGTATGAAGCTATCCTGAACTTTTGTCTTGGCTGCTTGCCACTACTTATTGAGGTTCATGTGTGCTTGCTGTCATTGGGCTTGTCCTCTCTAGCAGGGACTTGGGGAGTGGTGGGAAGAGGTGATAGGAGAAAACATTGTCAGCTACCATAAGTCTATAATTGACTGACACAGCCACTTACTGAGCTTTACTGCTCTAAGAGGAGTGTTCAAGGTTAATTGGGTTAGAGTAACCTAAACCACAGGTTACTCACCATTAAGATTTCCTCATCCTCTTCGCCCCTGGCTAAGCTGAAGCTCCAGCAGACAGTGCTCCAACCCAAAAGGTTGTCCAATGCCACAGACATCCAAACTTGCAAGTTTTGGTTCAGCAGGAAAGGGGATAAACTCATCCATGTGGGAAGAGACCTGCACATCCCACCAACAGCTGGGGCCTCCAACCCTCCCAGCCAGCAGAAGATCCAGCAGTGGAGCGCTGCCACTGCGTCCTCCAGGCATCACAAATCTTCTCCCCAGCAGCAAACAATAGATACTGCCTGGGTCATTTAACTTTATCCATGCACTTCTGACATAACTCACTCAGCACCTGCATTCTATGGAAAGATACGAACCCACCTGCTGCCTTTGCATCAGCTGAGAGTTGTTAATGGTGCAGACCTTGTTTGCCAGACAGACCTGTTGGGACTCAGCATCACCCCATAACCATTAGGAAAGGTGGCTACTGTGGATTTGCATGGTTCTGCCCTAAAATCCCAGACTTTACCAATGCACCCTCTGACAGACCCTCACTGCCACATGCCTCCAGACATGTTGCCTAACACCAGGCATTTTGGCTGATGGATCTAGGTTGACCACACAGGTATTTCCTAGAGCTGTAGATCAGCACCTTAATTTCTAGGACACATATCAAGACACAGTGAGGGGGAAAAAGATCATGGTCTTATGGACATCAGTGGGACATTTGCCACCATGGTTTTACTCCTAGAGTTGATTCCCCACAAAGACAAGACAAGCCAACTACTTTAAGGTCCTCAAGCTTTAAACTTCATATAGTTTTATTCCCAGACTAACAGGAAAAGAGACTCTTCCCAGACTGGAAACAGGCACTGCAGCCTTTGCCAAAACCACTTCCACGGATTTGTACAAGCAGGCTCCCAGTGCTGAAGGCAACAGATCCCCATCACAGGCTACATTCATTGGTATTAAAATCTAGGAAAGTTTTACCATGATCAGTCAAGTTTAGTCTTCTCTTCATGAGTTACTACTCAAATAACATGAGCCTATATGGGACATAATTTATTTTTTTATTGGATGTCTAGAAATAGGCATTCATGTACTAGTTTAACTATCTAATTGCCAGCTTATCTCTTCAAATTTATGATTCACCTCAAGTGAGACTGACACCCAAAATATTACTTCAGCTCCTACAGTTTTGTTTTGGCATCCAGCTGAGCATGATCTAATTTGAGCAGAGAGCTTGAAACAGCTTACATATTCACATTCTGGATGGATCAAGCTGTCCCCCCTTCTCCTTCCCTAGTGTTTTATAAATTGCAGAAAGTTTGAGTATTTTCTGGCCCAACAGCCTACATATCCTATAATAAATGCCTCTCCAGACTTCTTAATGGTACTTTAAGCTCCTGACTAACAAAATATATTATCTGTCATATTCTGTATTTATTTTTACTGTGAGAAACAATGATGCTGTATCATGACCAGCACAGGGTAATGGAGGTCAGAGCACCTTAATTGATAAAAACCCATGGGCTGACTGCCCCGCATCCTGACATGTTATCAACACCCAGGCCACCACCACCGCTTTTTAGGGTTGTGACATACCCCTGGAAGAGGAACTCAGGCAGGTGACACCCCATTTCTCCCTAGTGGGATACAACACCTAAAGGATATCACACAGCACATTATGGATGAGTTTTAGGGAAAGGCAAAGAAAATCTCCAGCCAGGGTAGCACAAGGTTGGCTTGCCTTCAGGAAATGCCTGGCTGTATGCAGCAGCTGTGGTACAAGTAATACAACAAATTCACTTACTGAATGACAACAGCTTTATTGGCAGCCAATTCAATTAAAGCCACTGCAACCAACAAAGTCACAGGCAAGCACTCGCCGCATAACGAATATGGAATCATGCCTACATTTCCCCAAGTGCCCTCAACTCTCCCTGTCCCTCTGCATGAGAGGGAAAGGGATGAATGAATTAGGCTCAGATGATGGTAATTAATGGCTTGGCTGTCAGAGAGGCATTTTGTCAGCCTGGCGGTTGAAAGCTCCATATTACAGATAAAGTCCCAGCACTGCCCAGACAGGGCAACCTGCCTCCCGCATGGTGGGAGCAGTGCTGGTTTGCATTGATCAACATTGCGTGGTATTGATAGGTAAATAATATGTTCATTTTTCATTTTTGCAAAACATATCCTTCAGGCTACGGTTACAGGAGCTCTGACATGAGCTTATTAGGAAAAAAATATCCTTAAAGCTAGGTTATAAACAAATATTCTTATAAAATATACAGAAGAATTCATGTTAGCCTTTGGTAAAACAGATAAAACCTGAATACTTTTTTTGAACACAAGAACTTTGCTTTCTAAGGCAACTCTCATTTGAGACATCCTTGCATGCACATGGATGAGTGATTTTCTACCATTGCTGAAATTACCCAGGTTTCATTGTCTTCTGTTGCATCACAAATAATTAATTGGTCCTGCCTAGCTAAAATGACAGGGGTACTGCTGTCCCTAAAATTTCTGTAAGGGAAGCATGAAGCCTGATGTCCTAAGCTCTCAAAATATCTTGCAAGGCTTCTCTCATTAACTCGTTTATGAATAAGGAAAAAAAAAAGGGTACTGAAAGCTTCTGGGCAAAACCCTGTTGTGCTGAAGCCACGGGGAGTTTCAGTAACACAGCAGCAAGGGGTAGTCAGACCCAAACTTGCACATCCATGGGCAAGCTGCAAGCCAGCTTTGCTCCTGGTTGGTGGTACCCTACCCCTCGCAGCATTCCCCTTGCTGCAACAGGGAACCATATTTCATTAATTTTTATTTCCATGCAAAGAAGAAACCCTGTCTGTAACCCATGTAAGATGCCTTCTTGCTCTCCTTTCCCCATCCTCGCTTCCAAAGACCCAACACTAGCTCAGTATTAACTACAGACCTAAAACACATGTCCCTTTTTAACAGGGAGCAGGGGTAAACTGAATTCAAAGCAGCGACCAGGAAGCACAGGGTGTTTCAGGACTTTTTTTTAACAGTTTTGAGTTATGAAATAAAAATCTCCTCTTTTTGGAGCACGCCAGTGTAATTGCCTGGCTGCTTTCTGTGTCAAAGTGACCAATACTTTCTCTGCCTCTGGGAATTTAAAACTGAAGAAAACATCACTCATTTGGACATTCATTATGTGACTCTTTATTGTACATTAAACATTTGTATCCTTAAAATAATGGCCTTGCTATTACCAGCCACAAGATTCCCACTTCTCAGCTTAGTTCAAAGATGAGGGCACCGCCGGAGCTCCAGTGAGGTAACACCCAACACAAAGCACCTTACCGCAATGGAAAATATTTCTGGTTTGTTTCTGTCACAGAAAACATACACCTTTTCATTTCCAGACAGCATTTCAATATTCATTAAGTCATAGACTAATGGCACAATCCTTAATAGCTCAAACAAGAACTGATGAGAGCAGCTCAGGGTCCGCAGGAGTCAAGGATGGTGTTTCAATGGATAAGTCTTTATCTCGCTATTCTTGCTGCTGACGTCACTCAAAACCTGAAGCCAGATACCCGTGCCAGAGATGAAGATGCAAGGGGAAAGGAAGGGGCGGCCAAAATAATTTCAAGATACCCTTATGTTTCCTCCAAGCCAACACCATTAACCTCACCTTGGGCCACCACTGGGCAATGGTGAGATCATGATGGATGGAGCCAGACTGCTCTGGCTGGATGTATAGCAGGATGGACATTTAACAGTGCAAAGTCACACCATCCTGGTAACCCTGCATGAGGCCACAGCTGCCACCAGGCATTTTCAAACCAGTCCAGCCAGCTGTAGCGTGAGTTTGCCAAAAAATGAATGAAGATGACCTTTGCTGGGGTTTTCAGAGGGGAGGTTTGCAGAGGAGGAATAGACCAGGGGTGTAGTGTCTTCAAGGAAAAGGTGATACAACCTCACCAAAGGAAGGGGAGGGACCACAAAGACTGGCAGTGTTGGAGACAGATCCTTGCGTTCCAAGGAGACCTGGTCTGAGCTCAGCACCATGCAGGCCCCAGACATACACCTGGTGGCACTGGATAAGCCTGCACCACTGCTTCTGTGATGAGAGAAAAAAGGAAGAAACGGCATCTCCTGGGCTGGTTCTGCTATCTGGAGCCAAACCCAATGAAAGGATGAAGAGAATAAAAGGACCTGGGACCAGAGGATCTAGTCTGACTTTGGTGCAGGACCAGCACCTGCTGCACTTCCTTCTTTCATCCACTTTAGTTACAGGCAGGACCAGCTGTGGGGGTCCCTCAGCTCCAAATCCTCCTGCCTACCCCCCTTCAGCCCCATTCCCATGACACCACTTGCAGAACTGCAGAAGGAGGCCATTTCAATGGCAAAATCCAGCGATTTGACATAATCTGGTCTCCAGTCACCACATTTGCTTCTGCAAGATCCCCTCCTACTTCCCTAAGTTAAAGAGGAATTAACCCATTGTGGTTTCATCCCTGACTCATCAGTGAGCGAAATGCTAGTCGTGGTACAAAGCCACTTGTTGGAGAGGTTGAATGTTCCCTCCCTTTCAGCACTTATAAGAGACAGTGATGTCCCCAATCAGTATAGTTTGGTGATTTTTATTAGTTTAGTAATGCTTAGGAACCTCCAAAGAACTTCAAACCCCCAAGATAAACTTGCCAGAAACATAAATCTTCTGCCCACTGCAGCACTAAAATACAGCCCTTTCCAAAAAGGTGAGTTGTCAGGTATGGGAAAGAAAAATGTATTTCTGCCAGGATAGTGGAGCAACACATCTTCTCACAATTAATACACCAGCACAGACCATGCCTCCAACTCTAGAGGTATATCTTCAAAAAGCAATACACAATCCTGCATGCTTGTAACACACAATGTATTTCTCTTGCATAGATGAGGTGCTAAGCTGAGCCCAGGGTGCCAGGGAGTATAGAGGCTTTCCAAAAATCTAATGCAGTCCATGCTAAGCTTTCCCCTCTGGCAAAGATGCGAGAAGGATGTTGTAATATAATATATATTGCAGATACCATACTACGGGCACAGAGAGATCCTCAAGAGATAACACGTATTTGCAAAGAACTACAATCTTAAAGACAGGATTACTTTAAAGAGCAGCAAGAGAGCAACATACAGGTACCACTCACCTGGCACATGGAAAGAAGCTCCCCAGTGAATATCCAGTCCTCACCATCGGGAACAATTCAGTTGGTGGTCATATAGACGAGCAAGTCAAGATGAGGTGCCAACTAAGGCTCAGCATACCACACAAGTGAAGTTCAATAGGAAGCACTTTGCAAAAGCCTCCATCCTCTGTAAGCTAGGCAAGGACATCCTCTCTTTTTCTCCCAAAGCAACGCTGTGTAGCTTTGCTCCCCCATATCCAGAGTGTGCTAGGTATCTGCAGTAAGCCAGCACTTCTGAGCACAGACCTTACATAGTCCCAGAGCCTTTTTGAGCCAGTCAAATGCAAACGAAGACCACAGGCCTCCCAGGTCCAGCCAAAGAAATAAAGCCAGCTGAGGTGCAAGCACGAGGCTGCGGTGGCCAGAGCAGACCCCAGGTGAAGACTGTTATCACAGCACTGCTGACCGGCACTGGGACCTATACACACTTACAGCTCACCCAGTGCAGAAGACCCTCTATGACATCCAGAGAGCATCAAGGCAAACTCAAAAACACCCAAGCCTCTTGCCACAGGAGCACACCCTGCTGCTTCTCTTTCTCAGCTCAGCTCTAACCCTCTGCTCCTGACCTTGTTGTTAGCCCATGCCTTTATCAGCTACCCCAGAGACCTCTGTAATCAGGAACAGCTGGAAGTAGCAGGCTGGGTGCCCCCACCTGTGGGTGATGTGTGGAGGGGGCATGGCCACAGCTGAAGCCCAGTCCCATCCCTGGCTGAGCAGGGCAGCCTTGAATGTTTTCTGAGCAGCACAAGAGGGTTAGTGGGCAGGGTTTCAGAATCCTGAAGGAGGTATCCTTGTCTCCTCCATCTTTTCCATTTCTGCCCTTATCTCCTGCTGCTTCTTCCTGGGATCCCTGGATGGCTCCTGGACCTGGTCCATCCCCTGGCTGTGCCTGGGGTTGTCAGTGGAGCCTGTGACCTGCACACGGCTCTGCTGGCCTAAGTCAGACCCTATGGGACAGTGGCCCATCTGTGAGGTCATATCGAGTGCTGGCATCACCCTTGGCTCATCCCCCATTGTGGAGCAGCTCCAATCTCACTGATGCTCTCCTAACAGAGGTAGCATATTCCAGCATCCCTCTTACCCAAGCTTTCCAGTTAAAATCATAGAACACTTTGGGTTGGAAGGGACCTTCAGAGGTCATATAGCCCAACCCCCCTGCACTGAGCAGGGACATCTTCAACTAGACCATGTTGCTCAGAGCCCTGTCCAACCTGGCCTTGAATGTTTCCAGGGATGGGGCCTCACCTACCTCTCTGGGCAATCTGTTCCAGTGTTTCACCACCCTTATCGTAAAAAATTACTTCCTTATATCCAGTCTAAATCTACCCTCTCTTGCTTTAAAGCTATTGCTTCTTGTTCTATCGCAACAAGCACTGCTGAAAATATTTTCCCCATCTTTCCTATAGGCCCCCTTCAGGTACTGGAAGGCTGCTGCAAGGTCTCCCTGCAGCCTTCTCTTCTCCAGGCTGAACAGCCCCAACTGTCTCAGCCTTTCCTTACAGCAGAGGTGCTCCAGCCCTTGGATCATCTTTGTGGCCCTCCTCTGGACTTGCTCCAACAGGTCCATGTCCTTCTTGTGCTGAGGGCTCCAGAGCTCGATGCAGGACTCCAAGTGAGGTCTCACCAGAGCAGAGGGGCAGAATCCCCTCCCTCGACCTGCTGGCCGTGCTGCTTTTGATGCAGCCCAGGATACGGTTGGCCTTCTGGGCTGTGAGTGCACATTGCTGGCTCATGTCCAGCCTTTCATCCATCAGTAGCCACAAGTCCTTCTCTGCAGGGCTGCTCTCCATCCCTTCATCCTCCAGCCTGTATTGTTACCAAGGGTTGCCCTGACCCAGGTGCAGCACCTTGCACTTGACCTTGTTGAACCTCACAAGGTTCCTGCAGGCCCACTTCCCGAGCTTGTCCAGGTCCCTCTGGATGGCATCCTGTCCTTCTGTCGTGTCAGCTACACCCCTTAGCTTGGTGCCATCTGCAGACTTGCTGAGGGTGCATTCAATCTCGCTATCTATGTCATTGATGAAAATGTTAAACAGCACCAGTGCCAGTACGGACCCCTGAGGGACACCACTCATCACCAGCATCCATTTGGACATCAAGCCTTTGACCACTACCCTCTGGCTGTGATCTTCCAACCAATTCCTTTTCCACCGAACAGTTCACCCATTGAATCCATATTTCTCCAATTTAGAGAGAAAGATGTTGTGGGGGACCGTGTCAAAGGCCTCACAGAAGTCCAGATAGATCACACCCATAGCTCTTCCCTTGTCCACTGATGTAGTCACACCACCATAGAAAGTCACTAGGTTGGTCAGGCAGGACTTGCCCTTGGTGAAGCCATGCTGGCTGTCTTGAATCACCTCCCTATTCTCCACAGGCCTTAGCATAGCTTCTAGGAGGATTTGTTCCATGACCTTCCCAGGCACAGAGGTGAGGCTGACAGGTCGGTAGTTCCCAGGGTCCTCCTTTCTTCCCTTTTTAAAAATAGGCACAATGTTTCCCTTCTTCCAGTCACATGGACTTCGCCTGATTGCCCTGACCTTTCAAATATGGAGAGTGGCTTGGCAATGACATCAGCCAATTCCATCAGGGCTCTGGGACGCATCTTGTCAGGTCCAAAATCATCCAAGAGCTGTTGTGTTTTGGGGACATGAGCTCTCTTTTTCCTGCTGAAGGGGATTGCATTGTCAACACAACAGTCCTTGTCTTCCCACCCAGAAGAAACTCCTGAGTGATATCAATAAAGCTTTGCAAAGCATGGACTTGAGTCAAGCGGTGGGGAAGGCAAACTCCTTTGATCCAGAATTTACATTGTGTTGACCAAGCATTTATTCTTTTGAACCATCAGCACTGATTTTTCTGATAAATCTTCTGGGCATGTGTTGTATGGACGTAACTCATTGCACATGAACCAGTGCATCAAAGTGAACAGTGTACATGAACCACCGGTGAATTGGGAGCTGTGATCTTGTTACAAACTCACTGGGAGTCCTGCAGTGCAGTACCATGTGCCACACATTGCAGCCCCCCTCTTGGGCAACCACTGGATTTCAACAGCATGAGATTTCAGTGGAAGGTCACTGCCAAGCTTTCATTGCCCACCTGTTAACAAACAGGATCTGCCCTGACTTCAGTTAAGGGACAGGGGACACCCTGCGCATTTTCGGCAGGTCTTTTCTTCATCCTCCCCTCTTGACTCATGGGTTTCTCCTCATGCCCATCTGTAGACCACAGACCCAGCCCGTAATTATATATTAGCTAGACATCCTCTCTTCTTCTAAAAAAAGAAAATATACAATGTATATATGGTTTAGTCGGAGCTTAAAGGGATTCGGGATCCAGGACTCTGAAATTATTCATCTACAGTGTTTGGAGAAAGGAATTTATAGGAAGCATTTGCTAAGCTAAAACTCCCTGGCCTTTTATCAACCCTGAAAAGAGAGGGGGGAAGAAAACAGCAGAATGAAAAGGTGTTCTGAAGAAAAGTTAATTTTTTCCATCAGACTCTTGTGTGTGCTAAATTATCACTTAGTGTAAAGTCTCCTGCACTTTTACTTAAACAGTGTTGGTAATGAGGGAACAGCTCACCACACTCAGCTCTCTGCTGCTCCTCTCCGACAGCTTTGGCAGGGGACTGGTTTCCAAGAGGCCGATGGTTAACCATCACAGGCTGAGCATCCACAGGGCAGAAACAAAATACCCCAGTAATTAACTATAGGTTAATCATATTTACTGCAGCTCTGTTGTTCTAAGATTCTTATACATAGGCTAAATTCAAGAAAACTTAAAAAGAAACAGATCTTCAGAGCTCATTTATTGGAAATGCGATTAGGATGAGGGAGAGAAGGATGAGGGAGAGAATCTAATTACCAAGTACTCTCACTTCTCGCCCCCCCCCCCC
>Ga0065711_1035311_pt1 | contig 22497 bp, 14 predicted proteins | sample Hoacrofraction12_FD_59098 | JGI IMG/M metagenome (GOLD analysis project Ga0065711, IMG submission 59098) | Hoatzin crop microbial communities from Cojedes, Venezuela - Epithelial fraction 12 v2 (version 2) | ecosystem: Host-associated > Birds > Digestive system > Esophagus > Crop | place... | reverse complement strand
GATCAGCTGAAAGGAACGAAAGCTCAATTGAAAGATTTTACAGAGAATTTTGAAAGAACAAAGTCTTGCAGTTTAAAATCCCTGAGGAAATCATTACTTGGAAATCAGTGCATACAGCTTTAAATGCTCTAAAACTATCTTAGAAGCAGCTGCTACTCCTCCACTATTATCTCCAAAACAAGGACAGAGCCTCAGTCTTTTGAAATATTTAACCCCACATACGATGATATTCCTAACCCAACACGAGAAATGCGGGAGGTAAATCCGCCTGAACCTCACAATCCTTTATATCCAGAGAAATGGGAAGTGGGGTGCAAAACCGGCACCCTAAAAGTGTACAGCAGGGCCCCTCTACAGCAATTGATGTACCCGACCTGAGATCAAGGCAGGGCGAATTCCAGCATTATACCGCTCAGTCCCTCAGACACAGCACAGCCTGCAGCGCCAGCAACAACCATGCTAGATGGATCAGCGAACCTTACACCTGGTGGGGCACACAGCCCCCCACAGGCAACCGGTGGCGTGGGGTGGCCCGGCCCCCCCCCTTCCCCTATCCCAGTGCGCCAGCCCGGCCCAACCCAGAAGCGGCGTGGCGAGAACCATCTTCCTGACATTCAAGGTCTTGGTTGGAAAAAGTGTGTATAATTCAATTATTGCAGTAGAATTCGTTAGGACCCTGCTCTTGAACATCAATAGTCCGAGGGATCGCAGGACCTCCAGCCGGCACCAAGGGATTCTTGGGGAGAATCTCTCATCCCCGGACCAAAAAGTTCTGAGCAGGGACCATTAATAAGACAAAGGCATTCTTCCAGTATTGTTTCTTGTTGCCTGCCTGTTAGTCGTACTGAAAGCTTCACAGCATTGGGCTACATCCCTGGGGAGAAGGGAAAGCGCCCATCCTAAAACAGAATTGAAAAGAGAGTACTCTTCCTGAAACCAAGGCTTGGGAATTTGTCTGTTAAATGTTGAATATTACTGTAAGTCCTTGTCTGTTCATAAGTCTTTGCAATATTTGGATTTATGTTGAAAACCTGGTGTATTTGTGCATGTGTGGTCACGACTATGATTGTGTGGTTTTATGTGTTTGTTGTTATAGTGTTTGTATTTCTGTGTTCTGATGGATTTATTTGGTTTCTGTGATTTGTCTGGACTAAGTAACTGCCTTTGCGTATTTGGTTTGGTGAGATCTGCAGGTATTGTATATAGTTAATGAGTTATACCCTTAGATACATTGATTTTATCCTAGGTGATTAATATGAATACAGGTTATGGTATGCACTTCACATCTATATGTCTTTTTATTACCATTTGTGTTCTTGTGTTCGTTTTTAGTATTGCTCTGTAGTGGGGCTGTTATTGGACCATAATGCCAATAGTGATGCTTAGGGGTGTCAATGTAGCACTTGCTTTAAATTCATTAAATAAAAAAGGGGGAGATGCAGAGGAAGCAGTGATTATATTGGTTCCGTGTATAATACGCATAACACAAAAGGTACTAGAGGCAACTGTAAAAAAAAAATAAAAATTTTTTTGTGATACAACTAACACCAATTGAGCAAATGTTTTTAAAGCAATAATAAGATAGCTTAGCTTTTTATTGAAAGAATAGGGGGGAGATGTTGGGGTTGATGTAGCTTGAGAGTTAGCATGACTAGGCCGCTTAAGCAAAACAGTTAGCATAACTGAACAGGCCGCTGGAAAAGGCAGTTAAGAATAACAATTGAGAAAGTTCTGATAGTGCACATGATGTGGGTTAGGAAAAACAAGATGTGTTCAAGGACGTGGAGGCGGTCTGTTGCTAATGGCACTAGTGCATAGTTACCAGTCATAAGGGAATATGGGGCACGTGAACAGCGCTTGATTTATGTCTGTAGCTTATTCGAATAAGCGTGATCTCGTTTACAGATATGAAAAATGTATATAACCACGCAAGCGGAGCAATAAAGTGAACTGACTCTGCTTTGCATCAATGTGTGAGAGTTGTTCCTGTCCCTGCACGGATGCTGAAACTTGGCAGTATGGAACACCCTGCTCTGTTAGGCCAGGTGGGGTCAGCCCCCCCAGCTGTGTCCCTTCCCGGATTCTGGTGAAAATTAACCCTGTCCTGGCCGAACCTAGGAAAATGTTTCATGAAATCTGCTCTTGCAATTCTTTCTAAGCTTCTTTTAGAAGGTATTTTTTTATAAATGTACACATATTTTTACATACATTGATTTTAACAGTCCCACTCAACCCAGTTCCTTATTTGAGAAGTAAATTTTTGTCTAAGCGTGTGCCGCCTGTGATAAATATGAGATGACGGAGTAGACAGATGAAGGCGACGCACAGCTTTTCTCACTCATCTACAAGTGGCTATACAATACATGGCTATACAATTCCTACAAGCTGATTTGCAGGCAAGTCCGTATTTGAGATGACCTGGTGCTACAAGGCAGGTCCTAAATCCTTATTGTGACTGATCTACGGAGGTCACGCAGACACAGAGCAGATGGGTGAGGGGCTTCCAGAAATGGTTCACAGGTTAATGATTTTCTGAAGTACCAATGCCTACATTGGTAAAACTCACAATGCCTTGTTACATGAACACTTTAAGGTTCAGAGCTGGGTCAAAAGACATAACTCTGAGTGAGAACAGAAGTGTAACTCCAAGCAGGAGAAGGACAGAAATTTTTGCTATATTCAGCAGATAAATTTTTCAAGGTCTAAGTAAAATTTGACAATAATTCTGCCAATCGGCTCAGCCAACATATATAGGGAAAGAAAGGTCAACGGACAGACATAAGATCTGTCTTGTCTTGTGACAAAAGAATAAAGTACTCATTACAACTGCAATACTTTTGAACTGGATTTTACAGATCTTAGCTTGTTCCAGCGAAAATAGCTTTCAAATTACCTGTGACTACGTGGCATCTTCTTTGATTGCTTTTAATTTCAGAGTTTATATAACTTTTTTGCCCCCAGGTGATTTAGAATGTGACGTGGAGGATTAAACACAATTATTTAGTAACTACATAAAGTTCACAATTTTCCTATTCAGGTCTTCCTATTGTACCGTATCTTGGTATATTTTAAATGCACTAGTGCTAAAACCACAGTAGTGTAAAAGCCTCTGTGTTTCAGAACAAATGGGATCCCCAAGACAATGAGATTTCTGTCTTCAGGTAGCTGACTCACCTCTTGTCCATGTACTGAACTAGCTAAATTTATCCACCATTTGGTGGCAAGCCAAAAGGGAACTTGCCTTGCCTATCACAGCTAGAAGTGTTGCAGATCTCAGTATAATAGATAAGAAAAAATTTTCCAGTCTGCCTTTCTCCTCAATATTTTAACTTCTCCTCCCTTCTGGTGCATTGTGGTGAAGACAAAAGTTGTTCTTTAATGTTGTTTATAGAAGCTTTTTGTATCTTGGTAAGTTTAGTGAGGGCAAAGAGATACAGTGATCGGTTGACGAGGCTTCTTTCTTGTGGAGTGGTAAAGAGCTTAATGGAGATATGATAGGTATAAGCGCACCTAAATCTGTTCGCTGCCATTTCCTCACATCCCTAGCACCTACCTGAACTTCCTGGACATTGTCACTTAGTTGAGGAAAGGGTTTTCCACTCTGTTAAATCCCATTTAAATAGAGGACATAAAGCTACGTCTTCCTGCTGCTTTGAAATTCTCTAACCTCTTGGTCTATGGCATCATTCTCTTTCTCCCCTAGTAGGCATTTCATCAGGTACATAATACTGTCAAAACCCAGGCAATTCATATGATGAAATATGTGCCCTACAGCTATGTAACTTTGGCCTTTTAATGAGTAATTTCAGCATCTCCTTTTGCCTGTGCGTTATCTTTTTAAGCTCGGAATCCCACAAAACCTGTATCTGAAAAAATGTCCTTTTCTACCCCAAAAAAACTACAGCAAAAAAACCCTCAATGACTCTAAAGTATGGCAAAAATATGTGTTCTTTGTCATATTACTCTTGGCGAATTTCACTCATCTTAAGAGGTTCTATTCTCTATATCCACACTGCAAAATCTCAGTATAAGTTTGCTATCAGTTTGCCTTTTCTGATTTGATATTCTTGATATTACATGTTAGTATCACTAAATTATTTTTATTTGTTTGCTTGCATGTGTCTTGATGTTAAATACTATGAATTGTATGCCAGTAATACTTTGTAGCTGGTATGTATATCATCAGTTTCCAGTTAGATTAGTACAGATGGTATACAAGTACTACGAAAGTGAGGCATGCTTGCAAATAGCGTTCCCCCTCCAAAGCAAAGGCAAACTATCTAGGATGCAGCATCCCTTATTCAAAACTAAAATACAATCAGCAAAGCCAAATATGTCTTCTAGAATTATAGAATCATAGATTAGTATTATTTAGTACTATGTAATAAAATTTAGTACTATATAAAACTTGGAAAAGTTTCTGAGACACCACCCCACACCTCCATGTTTCCCAAAGTAAGGCACATTTTAACTTGGTTATTGTTAGACAAGTACCCAAACAAAATTAAAAAAAGACAAAAAATAATTGATTTGATAGATGTTCCACTTGAAATAAATGAGACCTCTTTGGAGACAACACACTATATTTGGATCAACATTATTACATGCTGCTGATATACAGAACTCTGCTAAAATTATGGCAAGAAATTACGAAGTTATATGTATATATATTTTCATATGTTTGTACATGTTTCATAAATACAAAATAACCATTGGCATATAAGCATAAATTAATAGTATGAGAATAGCTGAAGGTAAGCATGGAAAAGATGACACGTGGCAGTACTCACTAATTCTGGCTCTTCCATGCCTTGGTCTCTATATAAGTAAAGTCTTTACTAATGTGATCACCCACTACTTCTAAGACAATAGAAGGCATGACACCGCTATTAAACAACAGACAATTATTCAAATATGGGCTGTCTTTTACTTCACCTCCTTGTATCCAATTGTTGTGCAATGCTGAGCTGTGTAAAGGAAAACAGAAGTAACGTTTTACTAGCTGTAAGAGTTATGACTACAAATGCAGGAAAAGAAGAGAGATTGTTTGCCATAAGAATTTGTTTGGTTTATTATTCATGTACTATTGAATACATTTTTATCTTTTTCCCTTTCTACTGACTCCAGTTTGTTGTTTGAAACAGAAAATCCCGCTATGTAATCAACATATTTCTGGCACATTTTGCCTTAGTTTAGGTCATGAGAATTCAATCCTCTTATCAAGATAGATACAACAATACCCATTCACAATGTTTTCAGTTAATGTAATTCCAAGATATCTGCCTGCTCACTGAAAAACTTCTGTAGATATTGTGTTTATTCAAAGTGGTGCTAAAAGATATGGCCGCATTCCAAAGTGTTAAATGAAATAAGATACATTTAAATCTTTTGCAAGAACAGGGTTTGAAATTCTTCTTCTAGTGTCTTGAAATAACATACAAACCTCTCCTTCAATAATACAGAAAGATTCATCTTTTTAAAATAAAGTTTTACATCTTATTCATTCCCAGTCTATCCTGTCTTTGTTTCAAAACTGTCTTTCATGCATCAGCTATTTACAGCATTTTACAAGCCTAGGTGTTATCTCTTAGACCATAAAAGAAGAAAGAACATTTAGATACGTAAGTTGATTGATTTTCATGGATTTTTTAGGTTGCATTTTCGGCACAGCTCTTTTACTACTTAAATTATCAACAGCACTCCTGATGATGCACATAAATAAAGCTAATACTGTTATGGAGACTCTCCAGGTTTTTGGAACTTTCCAAGCATTAGTGAGACAAGCTTAGATGATTTTATTCATTAGAGCATAGGAAAAAATGTGAAGAAGATATAGTAGACAGACAAGCTAAATAATAAGCCAAATCCAAGTTGCCTTCATTAAAATGGTATGCTGTCTTGCTAAAGCCTGATTTACAAAGTAAAAGTCTTAGATAAAGAAAATACACTGACAACAGTAAACACTGACATTTTAAAAGATTATTTGAAATAGTCTGTAAACTTTCACTGAAAAGATGTAAGTCTGAATGTTTTATTATAGCACTGATATCAATTATGTATTTCCTGAAAAAAGTCATGGAACATCTACACTTTCAAGGACAACAATGTATAAACGCTGCTAAGCTGTTATTTATTTGCATACTTCTTTCAGTCTTTGCATTAATGTGCAAAAGTATATTTGATAAAGAAACTTTATTTTCTTCTTGCTGAAAAGAGATGTTTCATTTTCTTGAAAAATATACTTTAATTTTTTATGCTATTCATCTCATCTGTCTAGTACTTAGTAGAAATGTGATATAAGACTTACACGATTTTGGTTAGGAGTGTTTGAATCATAGAATGCTTTGGGACCTTTAGAGGTCATCTAGCCCAATGGCCCAATGATTTGGAGCCATTACTTCAACTAATGAGGTCATCTTAACTTGAAGAATAATCTTTAATTTACATCTGAACTGTGCAATTCAGTTGCAAAATAACATTTTACCTGCAATGATCGCTATAGAATATGTTTCATTTTAACACTGTCAACCAATTACATTCTTCATAACATGAGAGAGACACTATTTTATTTAGGTACACTGTTCTACTGGTGAATCTAATATTGCCACTATTTCAGCTTTAAGGGACAAGAAGGCTTATCTTGTCTCATCAATATTCTTGCTCTCGCTGAAATTGTTAAGATAATGAGGCTGAACTAATAAAGATCCTGTTTAACATCATCATAATACTGTCTGCATTGCAAATGAGTTAATGCTTGCTGTTTATAAACATGTATATATGGTTTTCAGTGCCACCATGCTATTAAAACAATAACATATAATACCAACATCTAAACAGCCTTTAAGTTGTATTTATTTGCATGTGTAATAATAGAAATAATAATACTATGTGCCAGCATTATGCAAATAATGCGTTATGAAAATGAAATTTTTGACAGCTCGCTTTGAGTGATTTCATGCTAAACCCTCTTTCTAGAAAGTTAAGAGGAGTTTAAACATTAATGACATAATAGTGAGTTTGTTCTGCAAGCTCACTTAGCTCCATTTGCTATCCTACACACTAGATGAGAAAGTAGTGGGGAAGTGCAGAAGTAAGGTCTCCTGTACAAAGCAGAGACAGATGAAGGTAAAGCAAAAGAGTATGAATTCCCACTCTATGCATGTCCAGAAATGTTAAAAAATAGCCATTCTGCTGCCCTCAATTATTTGCAGACTAAGCTTCCCCTGTGTAAATTTGAGGCTTACAATTCTAAATGGGGTAGCAAGATTTTCCACTCAAATTCAGGCATTAAAAAAAAAAAAATAATAATCTGGTCCTTCCCAAGGAGCTGCAGTCTTTAAAGTGAGTCATATTTGGATTTTTTCCTTCTCAACTCCTTCAAATAGTACTAAAAATTTGTCATGGAAATTGACCCATAAATTAATGTGCCATATCAATACTGTTTCTCATGGTAATGTCAATCCACAATCAACATTCTGCAAATCTGTTCTCTGTAATGCTTTTAAGTGCATTTTAATTTCATCAGTCAATAGCAGAACCAGCAGTTGTAAATGACACCACTGCTGAGTGCAGAGGCTGAAACTTTAAAGCTAATGAGACTATTGAGAAGGTATGAGTCAAAAATAGTACTGAAATGTTTCAAACTGGCTCACAATATATTCTCTGTGATAGCATTCGGGTATCTGCCCTAGTGTCAGCTCTCAGTCAAGATGTCTGCAGTAGCAGCAGTGGGAATCGTAACTCCCTTGTTTTATTTCTTCTATTAAAATTCTCTTTTCTTTTCTGCATCGGTACATGGTCAGGGCTTTATCTCTTGCTTTCTGTTTACTTCTGCTTAATATGTACACAATAAACTGAACATACTACAACAGAGTTCACAAAAAAAACACAAAACAAAACAAAAAATCTAGGGACACAACTTCAGCTTACATAAACAGATTATAACTTTTCTAAGGCTAAAGATATTAAGACTATTGTAAGATTCTGCCTCCTTCCATCAATCCATCCAACCATTCATCTATTCTTTAATTTTCTGTCATCTATCCCAGAGTTTCTAAGCCTTTTCCTAGTACAATCTGGAGAATCTGACTTTTTTGGAGTTCTTTTCACTTTTCAGAGGATAAGGTGGTGAGGACAAACAGTTGAATTAATGGCAAAAGCTAGATAAAATACATTCTTAAACTGAAGACAAGCCCCGGTTTCTCTATAAGCCGATAAGAATAGATACTGCTCAATTTCTTAGAAAAAACGTAATTTTTAAGGCCCACATCCAGGACAGGACTTTTACTTTTATTATTTATGTGATTTTTATTGGTTTTATTATTTTTGTTAGAATGAGCACTCAGAAGGAGAAAAGATCACAATGTCTCCACATAAACTCTACTGTGAATGTTCCTAGCAGTGACGTTTTTTTTTCACCTTTTCTCACTCAGAATGCAGACATCTGCATTTCTTGTAGCTACATTTGCACAGGAGAATGTCTCACTCTGTCCTTAATATTTTCCTTTTTTCATGCACACTAAGTCCACCAAGATTCAACAGATGTGTTGAAGTCCTGCTTTAAAAGGGAAGGATTTGATCAGCTACAACACTGGCTAACCCCAAAAGCACTGCTAATCTGATATCAAAAATGTATTAACCTTGTCCCTTCCATATGATGGGACTAAAACAGCAGCAATGCAGAGGCAGTTGTCAAGGCTGGTTTCATGGATTGCTTGAAGTTAGAAAGAACAAGCAGAGAAGCCACACATAAATGTTTAAAGATGGTGAGTCAAGAGGATAACCAGTATAACACATCTAAATTTATTACAGCAGATTTTGAAGGCTTTGGGCAATGTTTGCGACTGTATTCACTTGGAGAAGCAGAAGCAAGTAACCTTTGGCTGACTGCATGCCAGCTAGGAATGACTCTTCGTCAAAGCTTTAAAATAAAATTCTGCAGGAAATCATATTCTTTCAAAGTTTGAGCAATTTTAGAAAAACTAGTTGCAAAATAAGTATTTTTACTACACATTTTTCAAGTCAACTGGAACAGACAGAAGAAGTTGGCTGAATGACTGTGTGAAAAGTCAGAAAGAGAAGGGCTAGAAAATTCTGAAAACATAGGATGACCCTTATTGCAAATGTAGTTTATGAAGCATTATTGCAAGGACATCACAGCAAAAAATAAACTGGTATAATAAAGACAGTGAATCTGTTACGTTCAGTGACTTCAGTGATAAATTCATAAATATTTCTATAAAACAACGTTTTAAACAAGGCCTACAGAAGATTTTCCATTGCAGAAATTTGATCATAAAAATTACTATAGTTCTACTGACTTGCTTAAAACTGATGACATAACAAGCAGTATTGTTAGAATGGAATATCAAATTGCAAGCAATAACAAATGTCACAAATGTGGCTTGCCTATTACCTCCAAAAACAAGTCAGAGCTGAATTTAACTATATTTAAAAATAAGGGCTATTCCCAAAATCTTCATTTATTTTGTTTCATTTGTTTTTTTTTTTACTTATCTGAGGATAGATTAACTTCTTTGCTCTCCTTGTCATTGTCTTTTGCTCTTAAATTTGCTCTCATCTTATTTTTTTCCTATTTTTTAAGTAAAGAACATATTCCTGTGTTTTTCAGTCTATGTGGAGTAGCTCATTTTCCATAAAACTTTTGGGTTTCTAATAATTCATACTTTTCTACTTGTTCTGATGTTTTCCACTGTCTTCCCTTCACACCTTTTGTATCACTGTTCCAATCCTATGCTTATTTCCCAGTTATTCAGAGTGCATCCCGGAATAAATTCACAGATCAATTCTTAGGGGTTTATAGCGAAAACTTGAAGTAATAATTTATATTGCAGTAAGAAGGCCAGAAAAAAGTCAAGTTAATCCATGAGACTTTTATATCCTGGTCTCCTATATCAGGACATTAATCTTTTTAGCTATTATTAATTTTACACAATTAACCAAAGGCTTTCAGCAAGCACAGATTGAGACAATCAAGACAGCCTAATGCTGACTGCAATACAATAAACTGTTCAGATGTGTAACAACTTCTGGGTTTTTTTTCATAATACTTATTCATGTTTCTACATTGTATATTGAATTTTAAATTTCAAAGGAACAAGATGCATTAGTAGAGTAACAAGGGGGGAAAATCCGTTAATAAATTATCTCAATCAGTAGTAAGCAACAGATTAAAATAATGGCAGGATGATTAAAAGTTGAATGACTGTTGAAGCAAATGTACACGTCTAGATAACGTAATTAACAATGTAATTTACATTTTCATGCCAGTTCATGTTCAAACTTTATAGATTAGAACAGTCTTCTGTCCAAGATTTATTACACAGTCATAAAATCATTATTAATTTTTAGGATTAATGGAGAGTTAAAGTGTGTAGATTCTTCTGTCTTGTACAAACAAACCCACAATTTTTGATATCGTTCAGTAATCTTGCCAGGACCCTTGTGGGAAACCCCCATTTTAATTCTTCCATTGAGAGTATTCCTGTAACAACTTCCAGAAATTCAAATATTTCCACATATTTCAAGGTCATTGTAACAGTCATAAGATCAGTTTCTCCTCTGCTAAATCATTGGCTTTCTCATCTTTAGCTATAATTAATTAGATGCCCTAACTTATTAATGGTTGCGTTATCTAGAATGAAAATAGTTATTCCCTTTAGTTCTGTTTTGCTGCTACCTACATAGCTTTTCTGATTGGAAAGTAAGCACTGGTTTTTTACAACGGGTTCCACAAAGCAAAAAGCTATGCCTGCCCATCAACCCCCTCTTCTGATGGCATGGAGTGTGCAGACATCTTCAGCTTTCCAGCCCTGGTACTGAAAACAGCGCTGACAGGGCAGCATGGCCTTCAGCACAGCCTCTAACAGCTAGCTGCGTCTTATCTACATACGCTTCGACCATGCTTCAGACCACAGCGCGACTACATGCTAAGCTGCTGGACCATCATTACCACACTGGGACAACAACCGGGCCTCCTGCAGTGCCACCTGTCAGTCTCAAAGCCAGACATGTTCACCCTCCTGCTGCAGTCACTGGAGCTTCAATCCATGTAGCAAACACAACCTTGTGTGGCTGTGGGACCTTTGCACCAGCACTTTTACACTGCTGGGGAAGTGAAGCACCAAAGGTTAGTTTGCGCTTGCACAGTGATATAGCTCCTACTCTGCAACTGGAAGGAGGACGAAAGCCTCAGTCTCCTTTCTTCATTACATCTCATGCTTTAAGATCTATGTGATATGGGTTTATATTTCTCATAAAATATTCACAGTTGAACATCTTCCTCTGTCTGCAAGCTGTTGTTGAGCAGGGACAAATTTCTGTGTTGAGATGTAGAGACTTCCACTTCAAAAATGTTCTTCTTGGTCTCCAGTAGTGCCTCAGTTCTACAACAACCACCTTATTTTACTCTTTTCTTCTCTCATTAACGTTTCTCACAATTTTTCTCACCTTATCTCTTGATATTTTCTATTTACTAATTTCATTTCTTGGCTTTTCTTTTGATATTCAAGATCGTACATGCTAAATAAATCTAGTTTTAGTATAGGGAGACACTTGCAAAGTTTACAGTACATCTGCTTTCAGGGGAGACTCCAGTTTCCTTCAAATTCCTGTAGAGCTTCCTTCTGGATGTTGAATTTTAGTGTCCTTGAGTTTTGCATATATGATAATCATTTAGAGTCAAATTACTGTTACCTACTCATATACAGAATATGTTTGTATTCTTAATTGTTTTTAACAAAAGGAGAACATTGCAGGAGAAAAGACAACTGGGGATTGAAAATTTGGAAAAAAATAACAAAATACATTTAATCAATTAAAATATTGTTTTCCAGTAAATGAAAGTTCTTCATAAATAAGCATTCTTAAGAGAGTTTATTGGGAAAGACTATCTTTTTTTTCCACTTTTCATGTAAGACTTTTATTATAGAGTAGAAAAGTCCCATAGAGTATTCCGCAAAGTAAAATATAGCATGCAACTGTACAGCCACAATCTACAGTTTTAATTTACTGAAGATCAAAAGAAGCTTGTCAGCTGAAAATCAATGCTGAGCTGAATTTAAGCTTTAGCAACTTGGGATTTCTATAGTATATTGAGGAAGCACCATAAAAATGCGAATGCTTGCCTAAATGATGTATGATAGCTGTTTCTTTATGTTCTTTTAAGTACAGATGTCTAAATCAGACCAACAACTGCATTTTTATTACGCATTTTTCTAAAACATGTTTTGTACACAATCTGTTTCCTCAGAGAAACAATACGTATCCTTAACTTTGCTGACTAGTCCAAACATTATAGTATTCATGTGTCTTTTTAGAACCAGGTCTGAAATTTGGAGATAGCAAGTCCAGATTACAAAACTGAGCTGAATTTGAGACATATTTAAATCAAATTATTTTCCTTGACTTTGCTGAACTTCAGGCAGAATGCCGATAGTGCTGTATCCATGGTCAAATATATATATATGTGTGTGTGTGTGTGTGTATATATATATATATATATATATAAAAATATCTCAACAATGTGAAGTGACTGTATATTGTGACTATACTCCATGAAGGGCACATAGTGCAAGTGTGTCAGCACCCCTGACCCTACATGTCAAAACATGCAGGTAATGTACATACAGAGTAATATGTCACACACCTTGGAGAGGAGATATGTGGAGGGCAGCATCATTTCCTTCCACAGATGGAATATTTGTTATGCAAGCATAGCTCTGGTGCTGATCTCGTGACATATTTCAGCAATATCATCCATGTTCGTATTTCATCTGCTCCCTGGATGCATACAACACAAAGGTATTCCAGCTAATATTTTATCAAGAATCACTTTAGAAACTGTTATAGTCACAATAGCTACATTTATTGAGATCATTATATATACATACATGTAAGTTTAAATCTCAAACATAATACTATTTCTTTATCTTAATGTTATTACAGTTACTACATTCTTATGGTGCTAGTTCTGTTTTCTGATTTTGACACATTTTGGTTATAACAAAAGACTGTTATCCTAGTGCATCACTGGAACAAGTACAGATGACTCTAGAAGTAGAAGAGAAGATTTGCTTGTCTGTGCTGAGTACAAAAATTTTATCTGCTTGGAGTACAAGAAATCCTTGAAATTACCTGAGTGAATGTTTTCTGAACACCCAAACCTTATATTTTTATTCAGAGAAGTTGTGTTGTATATTGACTCAAAAATATATATACTGGAAAGTGCCTCACAGAACTAATAAGAGATTATTTCATAGCAGATTTTTTTTGTTTCTCCTTGCAATATTAACACTGTTGGCAGGCATGATCCTTTTCTCAAACTTTATTTAAGACTTAGTTCTCAATGAAGAGGTAGATGAAGTTTTCTACAAGAGGCTGGCAGAAGTCTCACAATCACTAGCCTTTGATCTCATGGGGGACTTTAACTTACCAGACATCTGCTGGAAATACAACACCGCAAAGAGGAAATATTCTAGGAGGTTCCCGGAATGTGTGGAAGATAACTTCCTGATGCAGCTAGTAAGTGAGCCTACCAGGCGAGGTAACTCGCTAGACCTGCTGTTTACTAACAGAGAAGGACTGGTGGGAGACATGGTGGTCAGAGGCCATCTTGGGCTTAGTGACCATGAAATGCTAGAGTCCTTGGTTTGAGGTGAAGTTAAGAGGGGTGCCAGAAAAACCACCATCATGGACTTTTGGAGGGCATACTTTGGCCTGTTCAGGACACTGATTGAGAGGGTCCCTTGGGAGAGAGTGCTGAAGGACAAAGGCGTCCATGCAGGCTGGACATTCTTCAAGGAGGAAATCTTAAAGGCACAGGAGCCTTTGGAGAGACTGCTGAAGGGCAAAGGGGTCCATGCAGGCTGGACATTCTTCAAGAAGGAAGTCTTAAAAGCACAGGAGCAGGCTGTCCCCATGTGCCGCAAGATGAACCAGGAGGAAAGATGACCAGCCTGGCTGAACAGGGAGCTCTTGCTGGGACTCAGGAAAAAAAGGAGGGTCTATCACTTAAGGAAGAAAGGGCAGGCAACTCAAGAGAGTACAAGGGTCTCATTGGGTCATGAAGAGAGGAAATTAGAAACGCATAAGCCCAGCTAGAACTCAGGCTGGCCACTGTTGTAAGGGACAACAAAAAAAGTTTTTAGAAATACATTAACAACAAAAAGAGGGCCAAGGAGAGTCTTCACCCCTTATTGGATACAAGGAGGAACATTCTCATCAAGGACAAGGAAAAGACTGAGGTACTTAATGATTTTGTCACCTCAACCTTTATTAATCAGATGGTTATCCCCAGGATAGTCAGCCCCCAGTGCTGAAAGATAGGGAAGGAGAGCAGAGTAAACCTCCATAATCCAGGAGGAATCAGTTAATGACCTGTTATACCACCTGAAAGATTACATGCCCATGGGGGCATAAAGGATCCACCCAAGAGTGCTGAAGGAACTGGCGGAGGAACTGGCCAAGACACCTCTGATGTCTTGAGACATCACCTATCAGCAGTCCTGGCTAACAGGGGACGTCCCAGATGGCTGGGAGCTTGCCATAGTGACACCCATCTACAAGAAGGTCCAGAAGGAGGATCCCGGGACTTACAGGCCTGTCAGCCTGACCTTGGTGCCGGGCAAGATTATGCAGAGATTCATCCTGAGTGGGCTCACCAGGCATGGGAAGGACAGCCAGGAGATCAGGCCCAGCCAGCGTGAGTTCATGAAGGGCAGGTCCTGCTTGACCAACCTGATCTCCTTTTACGACCAGGTGATCCACCTAGTGGATGAGAGAAAGGTTGTGGTTGTTGCCTACCTGGGCTGTAATAAGGCCTTTGACGCTGTTCCCCACAGCATCTTCCTGGAGAAACTGGCTGCCCATGGTTTGGATAGGTGTACTCTTCGCTGGAATTAAAAACTGGCTGAAAAGATGAGAGCAGAGAGTGGTGGTGAAAGGAGTTAAATCCAGTAGATGGCTGGTCGTGAGTGGTGTTCCCCAGGGCTCAGTTTTGGGTCTAGTCTTGTTTAACATGTTTATCTACAATGTGGATGAGGGGATCGAATACACCCTCAGTAAGTTTGCAGATGACACCAAGCTGGGTGGGAGTGTTGATTTGCTTGCATGTAGGAAGGCTCTGTAGAGGGATCTGGACAGGCTGGATCAATGGGCCGAGGCCAACTGTATGAGGTTCAACAAGGTCAAATGCTAGGTACTGCACTTCAGTCACAATAACCCCATGCTATGCTACAGGCTTGGGAAAGAGTGTCTGGAAAGCTGCCTAGCGGAACAGGACCTTGGGGTTTTGGTCGACAGCCGGCTGAACAAGAGCTAGCAGTGTGCCCAGGTGTCCGAGAAGGTCAATGGCATCCTGGCTTGTATCAGGAATAGTGTGGCCAGCAGGAGTAAGGAGGTGATCATGCTCCTGTAGTCGGCACTGGTGAGGCCGCACCTGGAGTACTGTGTTCAGTTTTGGGCCCCTCACTACAAGAAGGACATTGAGGGGCTGGAATGTGTCCAGAGAAGGTCAGTGAGGCTGATGAAGGGTCTAGAGAACAAGTCTTATTAGAATCACCCGAGGCAGCTGGGGCTTTTTAGTTTGGAGAAGAGGAGGCTGAGGGGGGACCTTCTTGCTCCTACGACTACCTGAAGGGAGGTTGAAGTGAGGCAGGTGTTGGTCTCTTCTCCCAGGTAATTAGCGATAGGATGAGAGGCAATCGCCTCATTTGCATCACGGGAGGCTGAGTTTGGATATTAGGAAAAATTTCTCTACTGAAAGAGTGGTCAGGCATTGGAACAGGCTGCACAGGAAGGTGGTTGAGTCCCCATCCCTGGAGTTGTTCAAAAAAAGTACAGATGTGGCACTTCAGAATATGGCTGAGTAGGCATGACAGTGTTTGGTTGATGGTTGCACTTGATGATCTTCGAGGTCTTTTCCAACCTATGATTCTATGATTCTATGTTACAAAATGCATTTGAATTAGTAACTTCCATACATATTGTGTATGTGTAATCCATATAACCAGTCTGGAAACTGGAGGTGCTTTGTTATGTTGTTGTTTTGTTTCTTTTATTTCTTCCATAACTGACAGGTCTAAAACTCAGGAGACTGGAAACTCTACCTTATAGAATGTAGTTTTCAGATCATATTAATCAAGTTCACTAATGCAAAGCTTTACATTCATAATGCCACATTCGAGCTTTATTTTTAGATCATCATATGTTAATATAGAAAAAGAAAACAATCTCTTCAGTTTTCTGTAGATTTCTTGTGGATTACTTGTGTCTTTCTAAGACATGTTTTGTAGAAAAAAATCTGAATCCCGATACCTGAAGTATGCTAAGCCAATTTTTGCATGCATTGAATGATAAACAGCTTAATGCAGTGGAATTTATAGAAAGGTGACATACACTTTTAATTTTCATTCCTTGTTCTTGAACATTATTTGAGTTTGCACAGTCTGCTACAAGGATCGACTATGATGTGGGACTCTCCTATTTATGTGCCCTAGGAGACCACAGGTGTGTTAAGACTGTGTTTTCCTTAGGTAAGAGTGTTTGCTGTGGTTTGAGAGGATTCATTTCAGGGAATTTAGGCCTAGATTAGGCAAGTAGATTAGATCAGGGATTGTGGTGGTTTAACCCTGGCTGGCAACTAAGTACTGCACAGCCGCTCACTCACTCCTCTTTGGTGGGATGAGGGAGAGAATCAAAACAGTGAAAGGGAAAAAAATCATGGGTTAAGATTAAGGCAGTTTAAAAGGTAAAGCAAAGGCTGCGTGCATAAGCAAAGCAAAACAAGGAATTTCTTCAGTTTCCCGACAGGCAGGTGTTCAGCCATCTCCAGAACAGCAGGGCTCCGTCACGCGCAATGGTTACTTGGGAATACAAATGCTATCACCCCAAAGGTCCCCCCTTCCCTTTTCTTCTCCCAGCTTTTTATTGCTGAGCACGATGTCATAAGGTATAGGATACCTCTTATTTCTGCTAAGCATGATGCCATATGATATGGGACACCCCTTTGGTCACTTAGGTTCAGCTGTCCCAGCTGTATCCCCCCTCAACTTCTTGTGCATCCCCAGCCTATTCACTGGTATGAGGAGCAGAAAAGGCCTTGATTCTGTGTAAGCACTGTTCAGCAATAATGAAAACATCCCTGTATTATCAACACTGTTTTCAGTACAATTACAAAACATAGCCTTATACTAGCTACTATGGAGGAAATTAACTCTATCACAGCCAAAACCAGAACAGGCTAGATCAGGTAACTGATTGCAGCTGGTTTACCAGGTTACTTTTGTGGTTGTTATGCACGAACACAAGGTCATCCCATTTTAAAATAAGTACTCATGCCAGCTGGGAAAATTTTTAATCTGAATTTGCCTTTTGCAATGCTAACTATAGCCAGCAAACTTTCATATTATTAAAATTAAGCAAGTAGTCTATCTTCTTCCTGTTCACAATTTCCTGAGATAAGAGCCCACATGGTTCTTCAGGGTCTAGCTATTTTCTTTGCCTTATTATTCATTAAAATACTGTGATATTAGTAGCGTAGCTTGAAGAAATCTATTCTGGTTCTAGATCTAAGCTTCCTCACTATCATTGTTTTTATTTAAATTATTTTTATTTGCTTTATTGCAGTGCGACTTGTTAAAAAGAAAAGTCTGTGCTGCCAGCCTGGCATTAAGACCTGCACAGGTATCCCAAAAGTCAGGCATAATTCCCATGGATCTTGAAATATTCTGGAGAATTTAGGATTTATAAACAAAGCTGAGTTGTTCTATTTTTGTCTCTTTCCAGAATCCTCATTCTGATGCTGCAGAGTCTTTCAAAATGCTGCAACCTCAAGTCATTCATTTAGAATAAGAAATGGGTCACATTAAGGTTCCTTGGAAAAGATTTCTGACAGGTTCATGTTGGTCCCGTGGTAGAATTCCATCTTCTTTTAATGGTCTATCAGAAGGGACATTTGTCAATCTTCACTTATTCTCTGTTTGACAAATGCCTGATCTTGCCAGAGAAACCCTAAATGCACAGTTTTAGGACATGATATAAGAGTATGGTAATTCTGGAAGCCATCTTACACATTTGTAAACAAAGAAATACAAAACAGAAAACTGAAGTTCTTGATGTGTTCTTGATGTGTTCTGTAACACACTGTGATTTTAATCACTGTAATTATATAATAGATACTATTCTTTTCTGTGTTATTTAAAAAAATAAAAATATGCAATACTGTTCTTGAGGAAGAAAGTTACATGCGATTAAAATTTAGATGACCTCTGCACAAGAAAAATTCACCAACTGCTGATTATAAAAAAAAAAGTTTGTACATTAGAATTTTACTTGTCTGTTTCTAAAAACAGTGATAGTAATGTCTTCATACCTATAATCTAGCTGGCTATGTAGTTTAGCTTATAGTTTATCTAATATTTAAGTCCCTTCTTATTTTTATTTCTTCAGAAAATATTTTGAAACTTTATTATAAGATATATGCCTTTTCATAAATAAATTAATATCTGAAATGTTACTAGACAGTTTATAAAGTTTAATCTCTAAGATAAATTTTCAGTGACCTTCACACACGGTTTATTTTTCTGCACTTCAGCTTAAAACTGAAATGTCAAATTCTGTAGTAGCTTCTGAGCTACTTCAGTCAGAGAACGCGGAGAAGCTCAGCTGATTTATTTATAAACTACAGAAATATTCTTCAGCAGAATGAGGAGTTATTTTGTCAACCACATGTAGATTTATGTTTTTCTAAGGTATTTTTAGACTCTAATACTTTTCTAAATTAATTTACTCTCAACAGCCCAAAGGCAAGGTTGCATTTCAAATGTGCTGAAAAGGAGAAAACATTATAGTATGTGCAGGTTCTTAAGCTCTGTACTATCACTATAATTTATACTGTCTTCAGTCTCCAATATGTTACTTCCTGGAGCTTTAAAACTTTTGTCCACTACGTATGGCCAAATTGTCAATTTTCTGTCATGACTCTCTAGTGATTTAGATCAGCTACAACTCTATCCACATCGTTACCATTTTAGATTTATGAGAAACAGAATGTTTCCAAGACACAGTGCAACTAAACTGATCATTAAATCCATACTTCCTATTAAAAACAATTGCAAGCTCTCCATCTGCTTCTTTTTAACCTTGTACAGTCTGGTATTCACATTAAGTAAAACCTTTCATGGGTGTTTGAATACACAGTACCAAAGCCTTCTTGTTTTTTAAATTAAACAGGACAACTGGCTCTAAACACATAGATAACCACTGCATAAATAGTTTGTCCAGGGAAGAAAACCAACTAAGAATCAACTGCTTAATCTAGCCTTTGATTCAGAGACAGACTGTTCTTCTTCCAATCCATACATTTCATGAACTTGACATTACATGTTTTCCTTCTGGTTTTTTGTTTTACTCTCTTCCCACCTTTTATTTCATTCCCATCCACATTTTCATCCCTCCTCACTTAGGCACTCCATCTATCTTACTCCATGTCTGAATGTCGCACAGCATTTGTTGTCTCTACCTGTCTGCCACCAGCAGTATCTGGAGTGTCGCTGAGATACTATTTACTGCTAGAGACACAATAGTGACTACAAAGCACTTTGGAGAGAGTCAGTGTCTATTTAATGACATGATGATAATATTCACATTTAAATAAAAAGAAATTAAAGTCTTAGCATATTTGTAAGGAGTCTTCTTTCACACCTGGATGGTTTATCCAAGATGACCTGCAGTCAGCCTTTACTCTGAAACAGCTCTAATCCTGCAGGTTTTCTTAGCTCAGACATGTCAATGACTGAATGCACTTCTCTTTCAAGGACCAGCAGAGCAATGCTGCCACTTCCCAGCTGCACACAGAAGTGAGAATGTGCCTTGCTCTCAGTTACCTCCAGACAGCTTGTCTCTGTCCTACACTTTCTATGGGTCTCACGTGAGGGGATATATTTTGGGCAGTGCTGTTGAGTTGGCTTCACACTTTATTCATTGAGCTGGACACCTTGCTGTGCTGTGTCCCAGCAGAGAGACTCTTGAAAGCAAGCACCAGGGAGCATGAGTCACATACATTGACATGACCCTGCAGGAGACAGGCTTTGTCCAGCAAGACAGGTGCCAAATTCCTCCTAAATGGCAAGTGTTGGCTCTCTGATTACTTCAAGACTTAGTACTCTACACCCTGTACTGTGCTTGCTAGCATGCACCACAGTGTTTGTAACATCCAGATTCACTCGTTCATCATCTGGGATTCCACTATGTTTAATACCAGAGAGGTCTATAACACTCATTTTGGAGTGAACAATTTGGCTTCCTCAGATTCTTGGGTTTTTGGGTTAAGGACTTGGTTTTCTGATATCTTCACAGAACATTATGCTTTCTCAACAATTACCAGTCAAGGCCAATTAGAAATACATTGCTATGGCCATGTTCCTAATAAGAATGCTCACAACTACAGACTGTTGAGATGACTATGAAGTGATTGTTAAGTGTAATGAGTGACTATTAAGTCACTTCTATTCTAAGAGTGTTACTTTTTGCTGTATTGTTCTCTACCCATCTTTGGTTAATACTGTTTATAAAGTTTGACTTTTGTTATTAGAAGACCAATGTTACTGGATCATTCAAGATAAATTTATTCAAGACTTTAGCCTCAAAATTCATCCTATGATCTAACACAATGATGCCAAATGTTTCAATCCACTATTGTTACCAGTTTATTATCCAGAAATCTGTGTTTATTTGTAAGAGAGTTCATAAAATTCTGCTTTTCAAGTTACGTTATTTCTGAAAAGACAGATTAATTTCAAAATTAAAAAGATTCTTTACTGACTAATGATTCTCCATCTCTACCAATTTCTGTTTTAAATGATTATGCCAGGTTATCCTTGACTGGCTACTGGAAGCCCATTGTTATGGTTTCGGCTGCTGCCGGCAACAAAAGCACCACGCAGCCGTCCCTCCCCCCGACGGCGTGGGGAGGAGAATGAAAAGAAAGATGCAGAAACTGGTGGGTCAGGATAAGGACAGTTTAACAGAACAGCAAACAGAGGGAACAGGAACAACAACAATACAAATAAGGAGAAAATACGACACAAACTTGCACAACAGACCCGCTCTCCCAGACAGGACCGGCGTCGCACCCTCCCGAGCCGCGAGTGAGTCCCTGCTGCGCTGCCCCCCTCACTGGAACCCAACGTGACGTCACATGGTACGGAATAATCGGCTCTGTTTGGCCAGGTGGGGTCAGCCTGCCCTGCTGTGTCCCCTTCCTGGATTCCAGTGAAAAATAACCTTGACGTGGCCGAATCCAGGACATTATTTACCCCTTATTCCATACCATCTACGTCATGCCCAAGTCCCCCATTGTCCAGTTGATCACCACCACTTCTCCTGCCTCCAGATATCATTCCCTTGGTCTATGGATCATCACTCTAAAGTGTCCATGGAGTTCATTAAATCCATGAATTCGGGCTCCATCGGTTGTAATGGTCTTCCGTGGCAGTAGAGGTGATGTGTGGTGATGGGCGGTCACTTGCTGCATACGGAGCTCATGGCTGATGTATCTGGTGCGGCCCGTGCCCACAGTCTGCAGGTTGGAGACGTCGATCTCGATGAAGTTGCTGGGTGCCACTTGTTGAAAACCAGGTCCAGTTCGATCATCGCTATGCTCTGCTAGGTTTTCATCAAAAAAGTCCATCCTTCTTCGATCTGGACGATTCTTACTATGCTACTAGTGGTACAAAATATAACAATTATAACAGTGATAACAGAGAGTGACAGGGTTATTTAACAATTAACTTTACACAATGTATTTATGGACTATTCTCGCTCAAAATCAAATTCCCATGAGGTACACATCGGACTTCCTCATCCTTCCGCATTACCCACCAGGTACACCCAGGTCCTTGAGCAAAAGCAATCCCGTGGACGGGCTTGCCTTTGCCCGAGGCAGGACTAACCCAAACTGGCTTCCCTAACATGTTCCGCAAGTGCATTACAAGGACTTTATCCCCTTCTACAGGGCGTGGAAGTTTTGCTTGGGCAACAACAGCCCGGTTGGTGGATCCTCTGGCATTCACCAACCAGGTGGCCTTTGCTAAATGAGTATCATAGTTTTTGAAAGTCCCTCCCCCCATTGACCTCAAAGTGGTTTTTAGCAGCCCATTGTACCGCTCGATCTTTCCAGAGGCTGGTGCATGCTAGGGGATGTGATACACCCACTCGATACCACGTTCCTTGGCCCAGGTGTCTATGAGGCTGTTGCGAAAGTGAGTCCCGTTGTCCGACTTAATTCTTTCAGGAGTGCCATGTCGCCACAGGACTTGCTTTTCAAGGCCCAGGATGGTATTCCGGGTGGTGGCATGGGGCACAGGGGAGGTTTCCAGCCATCCGGTGGTGGCCTCCACCATTGTGAGCACATAGCGCTTGCCTTGGCGGGTTTGTGGCAGTGTGATGTAGTCAATCTGCCAAGCCTCCCCATATTTA